>ENA-ORDA01000007-ORDA01000007.1-marine-metagenome-genome-assembly--contig:-NODE-7-length-219704-cov-8.046206_pt1 | contig 219704 bp, 156 predicted proteins | sample MGYA00237778_ERZ508506 | MGnify/ENA primary metagenome ERZ508506 (study PRJEB26177, sample SAMN06267891) | marine metagenome | isolation source: Monterey Bay, California, USA | place: Pacific...
TTTCCACCAGTATTGTTTCCACCAGTATTGTTTCCACCAGTATTGTTTCCACCAGTATTGTTTCCACCAGTATTGTTTCCACCAGTATTGTTGCCTCCACTGTTATTGGCGAGAACTATGAATGAGTCACTATCGCTAGCTACTATGGATCCGTTACTGTAAAGACTAACCTGGAAGGTATAGTTTCCTGCAGGTAATCCACCTGTTGTCCAATTGTAAACGGAAAGGTTTGTCGTTCCTGTCCAAGATAGGTTTCCATTAGTGTAGAGGTTATTTGCATAGTCCACTATGCTATAATCAAGCCAAAGGCTTGCCCCAATGATTTCGCATTGAACATAGACTGATGTTATGAACGATTGATTCTCAATGACGTAGTATGGAGTATATGCGTTGACAGTTGTGTAGTTCGTATTATACCCGCAGCCATTGTTGTTACCGCCAGTATTGTTGCCGCCGGTGTTATTGCTGTAGACATAGACAGGGTCACTATCACTATCAACAAAGGTATTGTTGACATAAAGTTGGGTATGGAAGGTATAGGTTCCCGCACCTAATCCTGGGACGGACCAATTGTTGTGGGACGTCGAACCGGAACCAGCCCAAGAAAGGTTTCCAGAATAAATTGTGGAATTGTTTACATCATAAATCCAGTACGTGAGTGACATGTTGCTGTCATAGATGTCACATAACACATATGATGAGGCTAAGAACGATTGATTTTCCATGACGCTATACGGGGCATATGCATATACTGAAGCGTAGTTGTAGTCGTGGCCACATCCGCTGTTGTTGTTACCGCCATTTGAAGAAGAGTTTGATACTGAGAAACTGACATTTGCGGTATCAACATGTGTGTTATTGTCCCATAATTCCGAGTACACGTAGTAACTGCCCACGGACATGTTACCGCTGCCAGTCGGAATCAACCATCCGGTTTCAGAGAAATTATTGCTGCGATTGTCAAGGTCCCAGAAGTTATAGCTCGTGCTCGTATTGTGAACGTAAAATGTACTGCTAATCAGGCCTGATGGTCCATATACCCAATACGAAACCCCAGTGTAAATTCCTGCTTTGTTATCCATGCAAAAGAAATTGAAAACTGCATTGACGGTGTCGGTTGGATGGTAAATTGAGTTATCAAGGCTCAAGTTGTATTCTGGACCATTTGACGCATGACACGTGTTGTTATTACCTCCAGTGTTGTTACCGCCGGAATTGTTACCGCCGGAGTTGTTTCCACCAGTGTTGTTACCGCCACTTGAACTTCCACTTGAGAAGAAAGCGCAGTCATGGTTCCCATCATTATCTGCGTCATAGATGTTGGTCGATGCATTTGAATCACTCACTTCCAACGAATCATTCAATCCATCACCATCATCGTCAATGTCAGATTCATCGTTAATGCCATCGCCATCAAAATCCATCGGGGAACTGTCGTTTGAATCCGGAATGCAATCGTTATCGTCATCAGAATCAAGATTGTTAACAACTCCATCTCCGTCGTTATCATTGGAGCCGTTGTAGGTTTGATTGGTTAAGATGGCTTGTTGCTGTGTATCTGTAAGGACGCCTACTGAGCGTGCCCCTGATTCAAGCACAGGTCCCTGCCAGGAATCCTCATCGTATTGAGACGGTATTGTTGCCAGACCTGCGGACATCGCTTGGATCAAAAAAATGAACACAAATGCAATCACTGATTTTTTCTGCATAACCCTTCGGAGACGCCCGAGACTTTTGTTTGTTGCGGAAAAAGTAATCCTTCTCTTCGAAAGAATTACAATATGCGCTTCGGGTTGGCGATTATTCAAAGTGAGTATTCATCTGAAAAATACGCCATACGATTCGTTCCATTGAACACCTGACTCGATAAACCATGCCTGAGGGCTGGAGTAAGGTGCTGTCGTTTTCCCTTTCCTCATAGCACGAGCCCGCTTGGATATCAAATTCCAAGCTGTTTTAGCACCTATTCCCGGGATTGAACACAATTGTTTTTCCGTTATTATGGCGGGGTCAAGGCTGAGTTCAACTCCAGTAATTGATCTCGCCCCATGTCCTGTTATGACTACATCTGATTGGGTTTCCAGTGGAATTTTGTACTCTGCTCCAATAAGAATAGGGTAGGCTCCAATTTGCCTCCCAAACGTGATTCCAGGTTTGCCGTGAACGGTGGCAGAGGTATGGGTTTCCGTTTCGTGAACGGGCAATCGAGTCCGACCATCATGTGTTTCCCAATGTACGTCCCGAAGGATGCTCCCCAAGGGAAACAGTTCTTGCAGCAGGGGCTTGTCAATTGTATCTCTGCATGTTTCTTTGAAACGATTGAAGGCTTGGTGTGGAATTTCTTGAAAACCTTCTCCCTCAACTTGCCGAATATTAATTCGTCGCAGCATAAGCCCTTCTTCTCGGATTTCTTGAAGGAGGGCTAGGTTCATGTCGTAGGTTTGCTCAGTTTCGCCATTGAGTCCTGCGATAAAATTCAATCCAGGAAGTAATTTGGGCAGCCCACGCTCTCCACGCTCCCGCCCATATTTATTGATGAGGCGTATTGCTGATTTCAACTGATTCGGGTCACAGTTGAGCCAATTCGCTTCATGAACGCTTGGGTCTGCTGATTCCAAGCCGAACGAGAGGACTGCTCCGTCTGAAAGTGTTTCTACCAAGGTTTTGGTAATGGCTTCGGATTCCTCAATGTTTTCAGCAATAATGGAAGGATTTCCGTTATCGGTGTGAAGGATTCCTAATCGCTCATCTTCTCTAAGGCCATGGAGCAATGTTGCAATGGGTTCAGGGTTTGGGATTGGATATTCAAGTTCCTGAACACCTTCCGCCATGTAGGTGTACGTGTCTGTCATTCCTCCGAGGCGGACATGGTGGACTCCAGCGTCATGAGCACGACGAACTTCTTCGATAATATCATCAGGAGTTCGCCATATTGGAACGCCCTTCTTTGGCTCAATACAGAATTTGCAGCCACGTTTGTAGCGAACACACCCTTGGTAAACTTCAACTTCATAGGTGAGGGGGCCAGGGCGCTCTTCAGTTCCTAAATCGGGATGATGAAGGACCGCCTTGCTGCTCGCGCCGGCTTGCGCCCACGCAGTCCATTGCTCCCCAGTTCTTCGGGCATGTTTCCATTCCCCATTCCTGAGAAATCCATCGAGTGTAGCATCGGTATCTTGGACGGCCAGGAAGAGGTTGGGGCGTAGGGGATTCCAACCCTGCTGGCGCCAGCCGCGGATGGCCCACCCTCCAAACAATCCGGGAATTCCTCCTGGGATCATTCGGATGAGTTGTTGTGTTTCATTGAGGGAAATCGGGGTTCCTCTCAAGTATCGTCCCGGTACGACAGCGCCGGCAATACAAGCGACACCATCGATGCCTTTCATCCACTGTTGGGCAGCATCACCGTCTTTTTTGAGCCACTGCCGCCACTGATCCACAGTCATGTAAGTGTAAGGGATTCCTCGCTGTTCTAAGACGCCGCACAGGTAGCGAATGTGGAATCCAACATAAGGCGGGACTCCGAATGCTGCTGGCTCATCTTCGTAGCCGTCAAGGACAAGCCATCCCGGTGAATCGTGGCTATCCATGATTGAGGTGGGCAGAAGACTGGACTTCAATCCTTCTTAGGTCGAGAGCGTCGCTTTCGCTTCTTTCCGCCTTCTTCCTCTTCACGCATGGCTTGGAGTTCACGAGAAGACTTGCCGCCTTCATTACCGCTAGATTTTGGTCCTCGTCCACCTTTTCCACCAGCGCTGCCTTTGGCTTTGGCGATGTCGACCTTGATCTTTCGACCTTCAAGTTCCATTCCGTTCAACGCCTTGACAACGTCTTCTCCCTTGTCCATTTCCTTAATGAACGCAAAACCAAATCCTTTGGATTTGCCGGCTGGGTCGGTAGCCATGACGATTTCATTGACCGTCGCATGAGCAGCAACCATCGTGGTAAGTTGCTCTTGAGTTGCTGAAAACGGAAGGTTTCCAATGTAGAGTTTGAGCCCTTCAGGGTCCCTTCGTCCGCCTTTCTTCTTCTTTTTGTCATCGCTGTCCGCGTCACGAACACCAATGCGTCGTCCGTTGATTCGATGTCCGTCGAGTGCTGCTGCGGCTGCATCGGCCATGGCCTTGCTGCCGTAGGTGACGAATCCGAATCCACGGTTTGCACCAGCATCATCAACCAGTACGATACAATCTGTCATCTCGCCGTGCTTTGCGAAGAGTTCACGCAGTTGTTCGGTTCCAACTTCACGAGGAAGTCCACCCACAAACAGACGAGTTCCAGGTGCTGCTTTTTGTCGGCCTCCACGGCCTCCGCCCATGCCTTCGAAACGGAAGTATGTACGCTCACGTCCATCTTCACGAACATCGGCTGCAATGAAGGTCGCCCGGCCAGCAGGTCCACGTGCAAACATGGCTTCGGCTTCTGGGCCCCAGCGCTTTCCGGAGTTGTTCATGGAGCTTGCTCCTTGTTCAAGTTCAGCCCATCCAGCACCGTAATTATCGGCAAGTGCTCTGTAAGATTGTGCACCACAGGTAGGGCAAAGCATGTTCCAGTCTCCATCTTGATGGAGGGTTAACGTGTCGCCACACGGAGGACAAATTGCGTGAAGAACACCGCAATCATTTCGTTCACGGAAATCCAAACGGACAACAGGAGTCACTTCCTTGACAAGTGCGCGGCAAATATCTCTTCGTCGCAAAGCATCTGATGTTTGATGCATGAATCGGTCCACGAGCCCAGTTACGTAGAACTGCCCGTAGAGGTGTTGAGGTTGAATGGAGCCTTGTTGGCCCTCGATGACATGAATCATTGCTTCCCCGTTCTTTTCGTTAAGCTTGGTGACTTCACAAAGAACAGTATCGCCAATTTTCGGCGCAATAATCGCTTTGCTAGCCCCAACGGAAATCATGCCGTCATCAATTTGGACGGAACCGATTACGGTTGCGATGATGTTTCCTTCGTGAAGTGTTGTACCTTCACCGGTGGTATGTTGACCTTCTTGGCCAATGATGCTTCCTGGGGTGACGAGGCTCGCCGTCATGTCTATCATTCCTTTAGCAGACATGGCCCGAGTTGGGTCGCACGCCGTTTCGCTGGTTGAAGGCGGGGACTCCCTCCTTTTCAACCCCCCTTACGGTCCTACTGGTCTTCTTCAGTGGGTAAACGGGCATCTCCTCGTCGATGGATTCGCCAACAGAGGACCTCAGTGTCACTTGAGCGCTTTGAATGGTGTCCGTAGAGAGCAGGCAATCTGAACGTCGTTGCAATCACGTGTTCATACTTCCATCCAGCGTCACGAACCATCCCTCCAATATGCTTGGAGCCACGGCTATGGAGAAGATGAATTGCTGCACATTGAGTACTCAAGGCAGCCTCAATAAACGGACGGTCAGCTCTCGCCATTTGGACGCCCCAAGGTGGATTCATGACGATAAGGTCAGTTTCAGGAATCGTCCAATCATCGGTGCCTATTCGTGTGGGGTGTATCGTCCAAGATTCTTCGTTGGACATTGATTCCAGATTCGTTCGCAACACTTCAAGCGCATCTTCGTCGCACTCAACAAAGTGAACGTGTTTTGCGCCAAGGAGAAGACATGCAATCCCTAACACGCCGTTGCCTGCTCCAAGGTCAAGGACAGTTTTCCCATCGAGTTCGTCGAGTTGGTCAACCGCTAACATCCAATAGGAGGCAAGGTCACCTTCTGTAGCGTACTGTTCGAGTTGTACATCCAAACAGGGATGTGGATGAAGTTTTGACAACTTGATGGCCAAGTGTTTGGGGCGCATCCGCCTCACCAGCGAGGTTGCTGCTGATACTGGTTATTTTGCTGCTGTGCTTGCATTTGCAAACGCATAGCATGAATTTGTTGTGCTTCGATACGAAGTCGCTGGAGCAAGGGCTCCCCGGGTTGTTGGTTTCCACAAAATCGGCAGAAACGGGTTCCATCAGCATGTTGTTGGCCGCAATTAATACAGAATCCCATGTCGTAACCCAACCTTTCCTCTTGTCTCTTAGATTTTAACCTTATCAGCCCATGGCGGTCATTTCCAGCAAGATGGGCCATGTCTCGAGTCCTTCTGCAAGAGCACGCTCGCTCAAATCTTCCCAACGGTGGTCGTCCATGAAGGATGACGGTTCAACACCTGCTTCAATCAGTTCTTGGAAGAATCCACGCAGTTCAATCTCCAATTCTGATTGGGTGGTTACTTCCGGTTCAGGTTCTGGAAGTTCAACGTGTTTGACCGGTGCAAGTTCCTCGGATGATTCCTCTACGGGAGTCGTAGAGGTCGGGAGATCAGTTGATGCACGTTCCATTGCAGGACTTGGTGCAACCGGCGGAGGTAGGGGTACTGAAGGTGCGAGTTCTGCCTTCGGGAGTTCAATTTCTTCTGGAGCCCCTGTGGGCAAATCTTCAGATTTTGGTTGGGCCGGAGGCTCAACTTCCACCTCAGGAGAAGGCGTTGGTTCTTGAACAGGTTCAGGTTTCGGCTCAGGCTTTGGTTTTTCGAGCCTTCCGACGCCCAGCACTTCTGCTTGCTGCCTTGCCATTTCAGCCGCAGCCCGTCGGGGCAAACTCACAAAACATTTGCCAGGGAGAGAGTCCGGTGGGAATGGAAGAAAGTAGCGTTCGAGAGGTGGGAGCGAGGGGTGTCTGAAGTACAACGTCTTGATGGTCTCAAAAGGTCGCTGAGTTGGCAATCCTACCGAAAATGGAACGGATGATATCTCGATTGAACCTCGTAGCCATCCTTCATTGGTGACCAAGTGTTGCATCCATAATCCGAGGTCTGCAGTGGCGAGGTCAACAAACTGGAAGGATGCTGCACGGGTGTCAAAACCTTGTTCTTCAAGCAGTGGTGCTTCCGCTCGTGGTCGGTGGAATGAAGCCATGACCGGTTGCCCATGCTCAACCATATCCCCGTGGAGTTCCATCATTTTACGTTCCTTGCGGGGGCAGAGGAGCATGATGCACATGCGAGCAGCGTTGACGTCCCAGATTTCGCCCCATCGCTTACCCGCTTCCTGAGTAAGTTGGCCGATAGTCGTGTCAGGAATCATTGCGGTAATACCCATGCTCGCACCGAGTGAAAGGGAGCGGTTCCACCCTTTAGCCATGCGGGTTAACTGGTGTCAGTTCACAACATATGCATGGAGTAAGCGAGTTCTGCAAGGTAGACGAGGCCTCCTGCAGCCCCACGGATGGTGTTGTGCGAATAGGCTTCAAACGACACAGTACGGGAATCCAAACACTCAATTGAGGCCACAATTATGGCCATGCCGGTCTTGAGATTCACGGTAGGGTCTGGTGTGTCTTCAAATGTAACACCGTCTCCAAAAAGATGGGCGTTGACATCAAGGTTTGACTGAATCATTATTGGCAAGAATGGTGCGCTTGGTAGCGGGTTGTCGGTATTCAAAGTGTTCCAATCATCAAGGCATTGTCGGACGTCTTTAGCGGTGATATCGGTCTCAAATTGAGCCGTAACTGCAACGAAATGCCCATCTTTGCGATCCACACGTTTGCAAACAATGTCGGCCGGTCCGGTCCAATCGAGTATTCTTCGGAATTCTGCTTCTGTTTTCTCAGCCTCTCCTGGAATTTCATGGTTCAAAGGTTCTGAATTCCCATCTCGGTGGTCCAGCAGGCGATATCCTCCACCAGAAAGGGCCTGTTCGGTTCGTACCGAAAAAGAACGCAGTCCAAATGCACGGTGAAGAGGCGTGAGGGGCATGATGATGGGCAAGAGCGTACAATTTGTTGCACATGCTAAGGGGTGACCAACCGCCCCGAGTTGAGTCAGCATATCTCGGTTAATCTCTGGAATGACGAGAGGGACGCCTTCGGTTTGCCGGTGAGACGATGCGTTGGAAAATACCGTAATCCCTGATTGCGCCCACATTGGCTCAACATGTACGGCATGTTCGGATGGGAGGGCGGAAAAAGCCACTCGGATGCCTGCGTCATAGAGCTTTACAGGCAAGTTTGCGTCATAGACGTCTTCAAGTATCATCGAGTCAAAAGGCGGCCTTTTTTCATCCAAGTTCCATTGGATGCTGTCTAGAAGTTCTCCTTTTCGTTCACTTCTTCCAGCAATCGCGCTCAGTTCAAACCAGGGATGTTGGAAAAGGCGTTGCTGTAATCTTTGAGCGACCAAGCCGCTAGCGCCCAAAACAATGGTTTTGAGACGGTCCATGAAGTCCCGAGATGGTGTTGGTCTTTGAGGACTTGGCTTGGTTCACATGAGTGGGTTAGGAAAGATGCGACGCGTGATTAATTTTCTGAGAATTTTCCAACCATCTGCGGTTGAGCCAAGTTTTGCTTCGCCAATACGAGCAGAATATGAGATCGGCTTGTATCGAAATGAAAGTCCTTGATGAATCATGGATGCAAACATTTCGGCCTCAATTTCAAACGAGACGCTATTGAGCACCAAGCGATTTAATGCCTCTCGGGAAATCGCCCAATATCCTGAACAAACATCGTTGGTCGTAACTCCATAAAGAGCGGTAGCAAACCATGTCAAGAGATGATTTCCTACGAAATTAAATCGTGTCATGGCGTCGGGAGATATTCTACCGTTAAGTCGGTCTCCGATGACTACATCAGCATGGTCAAGGCCTTTGAGCAGATTCAACATTTCCGAAGGCCGGTAGGTGCCATCAGCGTCCAACATGACCACGACGTCAGCCCCCATGGCCAGTGTTTCTCGAAAACCATGACGGATTGCCATGCCTTTCCCAGTCTCATCCTGCTCCATAAAAAGAACATCGAATTGTTCTGCCACAATGCTTGTACCATCGGTGCTGTGGCCGTCCATAACCAACACGGCAGTTTCGAATCCTTGTTGGTATAATTCCTGTATGGGGAGTCGCTCAAGTACCCATTCTAGGCCCAACACTTCATTGAGCACCGGAAGGAGCACAACAAGGCGTTTCATGGAAGATGCTGGTTGGTTCACACTCATTGAACTTCCTCTTTATCAATATGCCATTCAAGCCAGTGGAAGCGGACTCCTGTAGAGTCAATCATGACATTATCTCGCCCTGAAAGACCAAGCGGATTAATCCAGGTGGAAGGGCCATCACTTCTCCATTCAATGTTGAGTTCTTGAACGGACTGGTTCTCCTCAAGGGCCATGCAATAGTGGTTGTATCCCGCTTCTTTGTATAACGGCAAAATATACCTCTGCCCAGAATCGGTTCTAATGATCATTTTTTCTGGTCTCCCAATGGATTCGTAAACGATACAAAGTTCAGCATAATTCCCGGTTGGTGGAGAGATTGAAATCGAACTTGACGTCCCTTCCACAAGGAAAGGCCGGCTGTCACCTAGATCCAACGGGTCTCTGAAACGGTGTTCTCGCCACGGGTCAAGACGGGAGATGCAGTTCTGGCAGTCGTCCAATCCAATGGCCCTAAGTTCAGTAATCTCACTATCGGCTTCAGGGTTGAATGACCAAACAACAGCGCCTTTGTGTTGTATTAATGGTGACCAAAGTGTGGATACCGCCAAGGTCCATTGCATCGTTCCTAAAGGAGATGTGATTGCATATCTCATGTTATGTTTGAGGAAATATGAAGCATTATCCGTGAAGATGGCTCGAGTTGCATTGCTTTGCTCACTGCTTACGAGATGAACCAGTCCCAGGGTTGGAATACTGGTGGGGTCGAGTTGGGTAGGGGCATTCCAAATGTATCCCCAATGCATATTTTCCGTATATATTGCTCCTTTTTCAAGGTCTTTTAACTCGTCCCGAATCATGAGGTCGCCCGGTGTTACTGAAATTAATTCATCGTGTTCCGACAGTTCAAATGCGACGCTTTGTGCAAAAATTGTCCCGAGCAGGAGTATGCCCATCAAGGATGCCGAAAGTGGCGCCGGCATGGATTTGAACACTGGCCTTGGCCGGTCAGGTAATTCAACCAGTTGAGTTGTTGGTGACCACCACAACACGACTACGACCGCTAAGGGAACGTGAAACGCATGAAGGGCCATTGAATACAGGGTGTACGATAACAACGATAGAATCGGGATATGCTGTAACCCTTCTACCAAGTGAATCATGCTTAACAGCCAGAGGCTAGCAAACCATGTGATGGCGATTCTCCCTTCAAGCGTGTTTCGTAGTGACCATCCTGCAAATGATGCCACAATTAACAAGAAACCATTGTACACCAGCATTGGCTTACCGCCTTGCCACCCGTATTCGGAAAATACGGCTTCATCAAATAATCGAGGCGCGATTACAAGAAGGGCAATTGCGAATCCTATCGTGATGAAACCCGATGCTAGGATAGCAAACTTCCTCATCAGTTCTTGGTGGTCCTCATCATCAAGTTGTATTCCATGCAATACATGACAGAACATGAGGGCGGCCAAATAAATCGCTCCAGTTGGGTGAATCAATCCAACACAAATGAGGGCTATCATCAACCCCAACGTGTGATGACGCTGTCGTTGCTGCGTTGGACGAAGTAATACAAGGACGCCTACAATTAATCCGAGTTGGCTCGCAACGCTTGGATATCCTGAGTCAAATGTTTTTGCGAAGAGCCCAAGGCCAAGACCGACTCCAAACATTCCGTACGCGCCAGCACCATGGCGGTCGAATGCTCCCATCAAACCGATGAGGAGGACAAATAGACTGTAATGCCCGAGATGGAATACTGCTGTGGCTGCGTCGGTTGATGTTGTCACAGAAATCCAAGCTGCAAGAGAAGGAAATGCAGGTGGATAAGTCCAGAATCCTTCGTTGGTTCCAGCGAGGCTGAGATTCCCCTCCAAAGCAACCTGTTGGGTGAGCATGGCGAATCCGATCCAGTCCACGCCGAAAGGCAGACGTTGAATCAACGGCGGAAGCAGAGCTGTACTCGCTATGGCGAGTGAAATGATGTAGAGAGGCAGTTTCCGTCCCCTTCGGAATTCCAGCTGAATCTCCGCCTCTTTGCTGAGCAAGGGGTCGTTAACCTGGCTGATTTCTCCATGCATCGCTGCTTCCAACATCTGCCATCGTGTTCGTTTTGCAAGAACTTCATTGCGGTTTGTCAATATGCTCCAAGCCACTACATTTACCACGATTAGAGCCAAGAACATGGTGAGAGGTGACCATACTTTGGCCAATAAGAGCAAGCCCGAGATGCCGAATACGAGAAGGAGGCCTAAGGCTGGAGAAAGGAGAGCCTTTCGAAAGCGGTCACTACTTCCGTCCAGGACCGTAGAAAGCGCCCATCCCGGAAGAAGAGATGGTGCGAGAACCACAACAATGCTTCCAAGCATGCCCCCCCCACTGTGAACTCATGCTTTGATGGTTCGCCGAAGGCTCAAGTAGAATCGCCGTTTCTCAAACAACATGGTCGCAGCCGAGCATACGTTTCACCCAACTGTTTTGTTCGATGAAGCCTACTGGGTTCACGACTTCACCCGCGTGAACAAAAATGGATGGAACCAACCCTATGTTTACTCGGTGGGCCGTTACAATGAGCACCGCCCGCAGATGTACACGACAGAATTATTTGAGGGTGTTAGAGACATACATGTTGGACTTGACCTCGGTGGCCCAGCGGGCACGCCTGTCCACGCCTTCGCTGACGGTGTGATCTATGACCTCGGCGTAAATGATGAGGACGGCTCATATGGCCCGACCTTGATCACCGAACATCACCTTTCCCTTCCAATGTACCCCGGCGGTCCAATAACCGGGGCTCCTGTGACCTTTTGGGTTCTTTATGGTCACTTGAGTTTGGAAAGTATTGAACACCTCGAAAAAGGACAAACCTTTGTCCGCGGCGAACAACTTGCTACTCTTGGCGTTGAAGAAGAAAACGGTGGCTGGCCACCTCATGTCCATGTCCAGATGAGCCTTGAGGCGCCAAAAGATTGTGACTTGCCGGGTGTTGTTGAACCAAGCCAACAGAAAACAGCCCTGGAATTGTACCCAGACCCACGCCTCATTTGTGGTCCACTTTACTGAATGGATTGCAGGTGATTTTTGAGAGATACAATCGGGGCAATCGCCTCAGGGTCCTTTCCATGAAGCAATGCCAGCGTAACCGATAACCAGTCCATGATGATGCAGTGGTAAAGTAAAGCCTCCAACAACGATTCACCCTCGCCGACCAAGTTCCAAGCAAGTTCTGTTGGTGAGTGTGCGACCATCCAGTTCAATCGTTGCTGGACTCGGGGGTGCATCCTCTCCCATGTGAGGAACAAAAGCACATGTTCAGCATTTGTGGAATCACCGTGTTCTCCCACGCCGCCCCATGCAACGCTTTCGTTGTGGTTCATCTCAGGGAGAATTCCTACTCGCATGAATCTCGCAGCATTTTCGTTGATCTGATTTTTGAAGCGGTTGAGAGCAGGTGTCAATTCAGTCGGCCCAACCACTGAGAGAGGATGGTCCATCATGGTCGATGCGAGCAAAGCAATGTCTCCTTCTGGGTCTCCCAATACATCAAACTGCTCGTTGATTTGAGTCAGCCGTTGAAGCATGGCTTGCCGTTGTTCATGGCTTTGCTTAGGAAGTATGTCAAGAGCTTCCATGCAGGCGAGTTGGCGGCTGAAAATGTGGCCAAATGCAGTTCTTGGGGGTTGGCCGCCAATACTCGGAATTAAGTAGCAGTTTGGAGAAGTTTCAGCGAGACCAGCAAGTATTCCCCCGGTGGCGATAACGATGACAGTTGCCTCTTTTTTCAAGGCAGATTCAGCCGCCTGGACAGTTTCTTCAGTGTTTCCACTGTGGCTGGTTGCTAAAACGAGCCATGTGGCATCAAACCACGACGGTAGTGTGTAGTCGCGTTGAACAATGATCGGCCGATTCCCGTGGTGAGATGCAAGGGTTGAGAGGAATTCCCCTCCAGCAGCGCTTCCACCCATGCCAAGGCATAAAACGCCGGTCCATGGATAGGAGCGGAGTTTATCCAGCCAGTCAAATTGTTTGTTGTTTACCGCAGTGAACCCACCTCGAAGGTCGTTGACAAAGGATTGCAAATAGCCAAACATGTTCCCGAGGTCAAGTTGCTGGGCAAGGTCAACGAGGTTTTTCTCTTGCGAAGGTGGCTCATCCATTTGCTTTACCTCCGATCTCTGCTTCAATGGATCCAGCGTCTAGTCCCATGTGATGCAGTGCAACCCACTCTCCATCAAGTCGGATGAGAATGCCTTTTCTTCCTGGCGTATGGTCATACGGAAGCCGAACGGACTGCATGGTCCAAACGTTGGGGTCCAAGAATTCTCCAACTGAGGCATCTTCATTGATGAAATCAACGGTGATGAATTCGTGACGCTGAGCAATTACACGAGCGCTTTCAAGGTCCCTCCAAGATGCTCCGGTGCGTTCCTGTCGGTCTACCCGTTCCATGAGAGCTCCCTCTTTCGTCCACGACGAAGGTCTCCACATGTTGTCACGCCAAATCACAACATCTCCGATTTCGTATCCGGGCTTTCGGTAGAGGAGTGTTAATCGTGTAACATCTATTCCATCCTTTCGACCCACGGTAGAATTGGTTTCAACAATCATTCCTCCGTATTCAGTTACCATGTGCCTGCCCCAAGTCCTTGCCAAGCCCTTGCTACCCAGGACAACATCAAACCCACCTGTGACCGGCCCTTCGCTTGTGATAAAGAACATCGGGTCATCTGAAAGTTTTTCCAAAACGTCATCCAACGTTCCTCGCAAACTTGTAAGTTCTTGGTCCGTAAGTCGTCGACCACTCGACCGAAGTTGTACCGTTGCTTCGAAATAATTTCCAGCCCTACGGGTGCAGGTAAGGCAAACACCGTTCGCCATGCGAGCCCGCATGGTGTGTTCTTCTTTGAAAATTAAATTTTCAATAGACCCTTCAACTTGAACGTGCAAGAGCGTATGTCGGTCCGAAACCGTTACCGTTTCCATTCCAAGGTTGATGTCCTCTGCCTTGGGGTGTATTTTCAAATGACGATGAAGGAGTTCATCCCAGACTTCATCGTCGGTAATGTTCTCCCATTTGCCTTGAATCTCAACAATTCCACATCGTGCACATCGGACCCAAGGTATGTTCTGTGGGACTTTTGCAAGTTGGGTGCGTGTCCGTAGGCAGGGCTCACACATTCGGTCTCCATAGAGTGGCGGTTCGGCCCCACAAACCAAACAAAATTCACCCCCGAGCCGACTGGTCATCTCTCTCCCTCGTTCCTCGGCTTGCCCTTTGCCCTTTCAAATTGTGGCCCAATTATTGACCTGAGCATTAGATTTCAGTCCTCGACAACTTCGGAGGATGCCGCTTTGACTGCTGCTTCAAGTGCATCCATACGTTCCGAGAGATGACGGCTTCGTTGAACTACGGTATAAGTCCACAAACCTACGGCGATGATCATTCCAAAATATGCGACTGCGAGATAGGTCATTCCTTCCATCTTATTTTCCTCCATCCAATTGAATTTGAAGTGCTTCAATGCGCTGTTCAAACGAAGTTATTCGCATTGATGTGAGCATGTGCCCGAAGATGAGCAGAGTGAATGAAAGGGTCCCAAACAGCAAGATAAGCCCCATGTCCGCGTTGAGTGAACCTCCGTCATCAGTACCGATGACCGGTCCCGGGTGGCGGATGGACCATATCCGAGTGGCGACATAAGTGAATGGAACTAAGATGAATCCATAGAGTCCGAATGCAGCAAATGTATCTCGAGTTTCAACCCCATCCGGTTGACTGTTTCGCCCCAATACGAGATAGATAGCAAGAAGCGTAAGTAGGCCAAAAGTGTTCAATCTTACATCACTCCAATCCCAAGGAGTCCCCCATTCTGCCGCCCCCCAGACACAACCCGACCAGACGGTCATCAGGCCGGTGGCTAAGCCAGCTTCGCTTCCTGCGATGTGAATCCTCCACATCAGTTCTGAACGCTTGAACATCCATCCTACTGAACCAACAAAAAGGGCTCCAAATGCGATAAATGCAGCCCATGCTGATGGGACGTGCCAGTAAAAAATTCGCTGTGCGGCTGGTGACTCAAAGGCGTTGATGGATACGCTTGGAGCCCACAAAAATGCAAGCAACATCGTTGTAGCAATGCCGATGAATCCGAAGAGTAGGAGAACCTCTCCGACCTTCATCTTCATGGTTTAATGGGGATGGCCGCCCTTCTTGAAGGTGGTTGTGTTAACGGGTCAACAGATCCAATAACAATGCATATGGCAAAATCAGAACAGGGGTGAGCAGGCCAATGAATACAGCCTGCGGGCGAGCAAGTCGTTCTGTACTTTGTTGTGCGAATCTAAGTAGGTGAGCGACACATCCGGTCAATATGGCTCCAATCACCATTGTGTTCAATTCAATGCTGCCAGTGTGAGCGATACTTGACAGGAGCGTAATGCCTCCACCCAGGAGGAAAGGCAACATTCCCGAGTGAGGAGTTCCAGTACCTACGCAGTACCACCAAGATGCAGTTCGTTCCTCGCGACACATGGCCACCATGGCATCACCACATAATCCAGCGGCCAAGGCTGGGGCTAAAATGAAGCCAAGTTGCTGCATTTCAGTGAGGTTATCGCTTAGTTCCCCTAAAGAAAGAAGAATTCCCAAAGTCAGTAGGGCAGCCATTGCATTTTGGTTCAACCATGCTAAAGTCCGCCATTGCATGTTCCAGCCGAATTGCCCCGGTGTAATTTGTCCTTGTTGGGAATTCGGTCGTTGAGGAGATAACTTGGTTTCATGGTTTTCATTTTGAACGGCAGTGGTGGTTCCATCCGGGAGGTGATGTCGGACCGTAGCTAGTGACTTTATTCGCTCATCATGCGTACTGATGATGAGGCCGTGTCCGAGATGATTCAACTCGGTAATCCAGCCACATAAAGCGTCCATAGAGCGGTCATCTAAACCGGCATCGGGTTCATCCATGAGTACAATACAGGGTTCAGAACTTGCAAACGCGGGAAGGAGTGCTGAAAGTACAGCGACCTTTCTTGCCTGACCCTGGGATAAGTTCGAGATGTTGTCACTGGCACGATGGGTGAGGGAAAAGGCCTCAAGAAAGTGTGTTGAATCAATCGTTGAGCCGGTCATTCTCATGGCGATATCGAGATGTTCTTGAACTCGCTCACAGCCGAGCAATCCGTTTTTTTGAAGGACAAGTGAGACATTTAACGGCGAGGGTTTTCGGCGCCCTTCGTGGTCTACAACCAGATGTTCACCGTGGGAGATATGCCCTTTTTCCAGAGGGAGAAGTCTCGCTACGGCCTCGATGAGGGTAGATTTTCCCGAACCGTTTGCCCCTTCTAAGACCATGATGTCGCCCTGATTCAATTCAAGGTGGTGATTGGATAACACAACACCCATGCCGCGACGAACTTCGATACCGACCGCTTCAACAAGGGTCCTCGCCATGGCTCTTGCACTTGGGGGTCAAGGATGAACCCTCCTATTCGCTTGGAATCATGCATCAACTCCAAAGAGGACCACCTCAAGCGGTAGCCATGGCCTTTGCCGTGAGCGTCTTCAGTCCAGCGGAATTGTCCGTTTTGGTTCTGTGGATGATGGCCATTACGATTCCGATTGTATATGCATTCAGGACCGATACTTCGTTGGCAATGGGAATCACGGTCAGCGTTCTCCTTGGCTCGATAGTTCAGGTATTATGGGCTCTTCTCGCTTCATGGGATATTGTTTATTATTGGGTTTGGTCAGATTTTGTCCTCGTTCCTGCACGAACGACAGGAACTCCAAACTTTTGGCACACCTTAATTTCAGCAGGATTTCTTCACAGCCAAGGTGACCTTACCCACGTTCTTGGCAATGTCATTATTCTTGCCTTGGTTGGAGTTCCACTGGAGCAGCGTTTGGGGAGGGGCCGATTTGCCTGTGTTTACCTTGTTGGCCTCCTCGGCGGCTCGTTGTGCTGGACGGTGTTTAATGCAGGTTCAACCACCATGGCTCTCGGTGCATCAGGGGCCGCATTTGGCCTCCTAGGGGCTTACCTTTCAGGTTGGCCAAAGGATGAAATTCCATTCCCTCTCCTTTTGATTCGGCCTTGGCCGGTTGTTTTTATTGCATTACTGTACTTTGGAATGGAACTCATTCGCGCACTTTCAACAATGGATTCAGGGCAATCCAGCGGCATCGCACACATGGCACACATTGGTGGCTTTGTTGCTGCTTATGCCTGTTTGCCATTCATTGCTCGCGGAGGTCCCGTTGAACTCGGAGTGATTGATGGAGGTCCGAGTGGCCAAGATGCAGTCTCGGCAAGGCTTCGCAAGATGAAAGCCACAATGATCGCTCTTGATGAACTCACAGACCCGTGGACTGAACGTGGAATCGCCATTCCAAAACACCTGCGGGAGCCTTTCAAAAATTTACTTCAAGCTGGCGACGAACCCGAAACACGGATGGCTTGGATGGAGCACATTGCTGATGCAGGGTCATGTCCAACATGCAACGGCGCCTTGGGATTAGTAGAGCGACAATCAGGTCCTCGGTTGCAGTGTTCTGCATCAAGTTCACATTTTGAATGGCCTCCGTCTTGAGGATGGAATTCCGCTCCTTTTTGGATGGCTTTTCCGGTGACTTGATACCATATCATCAAAGCCCCAAAAGTGGATAGGCTCAAAGGGGGGGTTGTCATGCAAGAAATAGTGAGGCGAATGGAGAGAACATCTTCTGCAACAAATTCGCACCGCAGAGCCGCATATTTGTTTGCTCTCATCGTCTTAATTGCTGATGTTAGCGGGATGGCCCTTGCTCAAGAACCTGCGGCGGATGAAGAGGTCGGTTTTACAGACCCAATTCTGATTGATTCTCTTCCTCCATTGATGTGCGACGAAGAACTCTGCTTGCGTCCAACACGCATGATTGACCGAGGTGACCGTGCATCATCAGAAGACTCGATGTGGTGGCTTGCTTACGGTCCCGATTTGGATTGGAACGGAATGGATGACCGCCTACAGCGTGTCATCAGCGGCCAAGAGTCCATCTCTCCAACGTCCATCATCGGTGATGATGGGAGAAAGACTGTGGCCATTGTCGTTGATTATGCTTGGAGGCCACAAGCCGAGGAACTTGACGATTTAGAACGAGTTCTTGAGAGTCATGGCTGGATTGGAGAAGACCGAGGTGCTTGGTATCAGGTCTTGGATTCCCTCGATGCGGTGGTTCTGGACAAGGTTCCTGTGAGTGCACTCATGGATATCTATCACCTCCAAGGGGTTGTCGTCATCGAAATGCAAAACGTGATGGTTCCCTTCAATGGAGTCGCATCCAAAGCAGCAAAGTCGATGCCCTCTGACACTTACTCTAACAGCACATATGAGCGTGGCTATAACGGTGAGGGAGTCGTTGTGGCTGTCTTGGATACCGGCGTAGATAACGAACACCGTGCTCTCAACGATTTTGATGATTTGGGCGATGAACCCGATGGTGATGCCACCAGCTATGATGATCAAAAATGGGTCGCTGGATTCGATGCGACATCTGCAAGTTCAAACAACGATGGGACGGATGACCCAGATGACGGGCAAGGCCACGGCACTCACGTCGCAGCAACTGCGATTGGGACAGGGGGTTCTAATCGCGAACACACCGGAACCGGAATGGGAGCCTATCTTGTTGATATCAAGGTCCTCACTGATTCCGGCGGCACAAACTCACAAGCATCCATCAGCGGAATGCAGTGGATGATCAACAACAAAGACACAGACTGGGGTGTCAATGAATCAACCCGAGGAATCGATGTAGCATCAATGTCCTTTGGCTCCGTATCGTCTCCTTTGAATCCTGATGACGACGGTGATAATGGCTCAGGGGCTGAGGCTCGTCTCGTTAATACTGCAACTCAAAATGGAATCGCATGCATCGTGGCCATGGGAAATGACGGAAATCAACGGGTACCATCTCCAGCCAGTGCTGATGGGGCGATTTCAATAGGTTCCGTAGATGACCGAAATTCAGTCAACAGAACGAATGATGTCCTCGCAGATTACAGTAATTATGGTCCTCGTTTGGATGATGGAGACGATGATGATTGGGATGAATTAAAACCTGACATCACGGCCTTTGGTAGCAACATTATTTCTGCCTCAGCAGCAATTGGTACAAGTATTCCCGGCCAGCCAGACAGGCCACTTGCAGATAATGAATACGACTCAAAGAGCGGAACCAGTATGGCTACGCCAGTTGTTTCCGGAATCGTTGCCGCAATGCTTCAAGCAGATAGTGAACTCACCCCCGAGGAAATAAAAGACATTCTACGAAATTCATCCGAGTCAAGGAGTCAGCCAGGTGAACCAATTGCATCTGAGCCATCTGTTTCTGACCGTTGGAATGACAAATGGGGTTTTGGACTTGTAGATGCTGCTTGCGCCCTTGATTTTGTTTTAGGTGCCGATGAATGTGGAGGGGAAGTGACAGATGAGAATCTTATTGTAGACATGGGCATTAACTTCACAGGCCCCTCATTAGGGACGAAATTATCAGGACTTGTTGAATTTACAGGCATGGTTGAGGGAACTGAGGCAGAGCGCATTGAGTTCAAAATTGATCGTGGAGATTGGACATTTGGAACTGATGTTGCCAATGAAGACGGAGAAAGCGTAAACTGGTACTTCAATTGGGACTCAACCGCTTCTGATGATGGACAAGTGGACATCAAGATCCGGGCACTCAATGCCTCTGGGCTCAAAAGCAACATTTCCATGCGTTCGTATATCGTAGACAATATCCCTCCATCCCCAGACTTCTCCTTTACGGGAGCACCGGTGGTTTTTGACGATGGCCTTCAGGTGAATTCTGCTTTGGAAGGTTCAATTCTTGAAATTCGTTTCGAAATCCGCAACAGCGGAGATTTGGATGCAAACGACATTTATGTCCGATTAGACGGGCCAGGGGAGGACTCGGCCACATACCCATCTTTTGATGACATCACCAGCCTTGCCAAAGGGGAATCGGTTCAGACCACCCTGTATTGGTGGGCTACTGAAGCGGGCTCCCATGAGGTTAGTGTCCTAATTGACCCCTCCGATGCACAAAACGATCCCAAACCTGAAGATAACACCTACACGTTTTCCTTCCAAATCGATGAACGTCCGGTTGAACCTATGCTCCGCTTTTTGCCTGGTTCAGCCCGATTAAATCCTGTGATCCCAACCCCTGATGCTCCTTTTGATATCAACATCCGAGTGGATAACCTTGGTGAAACACAAGCAACCAACCTCAAAGTAAGTCTTGCGAAGCAAGATTATGAAACCGGACTCTATGTTGCTATTGATTCTCCTAATGATGTAACCCTAACCCTTGTACCTGGTTCGGAAACAGGTTCCGGGTCTAGCATCGCTCGGTTTGCCGATATGGTCTCCGAGCCAGGAGTGGTTTCATACCGAGCAACCCTCACGGGTTCAGGAGTTGAATTTGAGCATAGTAAACTGTATTTCAATGTCACAGTTGGGTACTTCGATCTAGGGGGATCAAAATCCCCACTTTCATTGGCTACAAAAGAAACACCACTTGAATTCGTGGGACTCCCTGACGGAGGATTGCTCTTTACAACTCGGGACGGAGAACTTCATGTCCGTACAATCTCTTCATCCCTTGCAATGCCAGGCGATATTCTGCTCGAAAACGATTGGGGTGGAGAGTTAGCCGTTTACCAACGGGATGATGGTTTGGTCCAAGCGGCATGGAGCCGTCGTAGCATGAATGCAGAAGGTTACACGCTGACAGATATTGCCATGACGTCAATCTCTGCCGCTGGAAAAACAACCGCTAAGCACTATCACATGCAACCTTTGAAACTCACAGAAGGCACGTATCATGGCTTTACGTTTGATGAATACGATGGGACGATGGTTCTGGCTGGATATCATCGAGACCTTTCAACAGGTGGCTCATGGCAAGACATTACATCGATTTTTGTTCTATCATCATCAACTCCTGACCGAGGTACTTCATGGGGTAATGCCGTCACGGTCCTTGCAAATGTGGACATTAGCAACGCCGATTCAAGCGCACTTAGCGTGGCTTTAGGTAACGAATACCTTCACATTCTCTACCACGAATACAGAGAAGATGTTACCGGCATAAAACGAGCTGGATTGATGTATACGCATGGCGAATTTACAGAATCTTCGTGGACGTTCCAGTCATCTGTCGGAGATCATGTAGGCGAAGCTGCGTTAGAAGTCATTGTTGTTGATGGAGAAGACCGATTGGTTGGGGCTTGGATTGAGGGCATGGGAAGGACGGCCAGGGTCGTCTCTGCGGTGACCGATTCGGTATGGTCCATCAATGAACCGAACCACCTCCTCTCGCCTGGTGCAACTTCAGTTCATCTTCAAGTGCGTTCTGAAGGAGTTTATCTTTACCATGACGAAACCAATTATTACGGCCCAGTTGTGCGCTGGGGCCTTGTGGCTGACGAGGATGGGCAAGCCGTAAAGGGCCTATCGAATCTACTCGTTGACGGTATTCTGTTCGGTATAGGCTCCATGGAAGAGGACACATTACTGTGTTCGAGTTCCACAAACGGAGTGTTCTCGCTCTACAAGCAAGCGTCTCTTGCCGGAAACCAAGACTCGATTGAATCAAGCACAATACTTGATTTACTCCTTGGGCCACTACCCGGGACGGATGCAACAAAACGTCTCATTCTTGCAGGGGCAATCCTCACCATTAGCCTCTTTTTGGTTGGTGTTATTGTTGCAGTAAGACGTTCGCATTCCAAAGAAAACGACGCTGTACTTGTATCGGAAGGCCACCAAGACGCTATTGAACTCATGATTCAGCCCGAACACGATGATGGGCCGCTCCTCTCGGTAGACAGTGAAGATTCAGTCCTTGTTGTAGGTGATTCAATGAGTGCGGTCATGGAGGATGAACTTGTTATTGAAGACCCAACTCTTTCTCAAGAGTTGGAACGTAAAGTGCAAGACGGTGAAGGAAATGCTCGTCTTCAACGCCGTATGGAGAGGAAACAACGGCGAGAAGTGCAAGAGATGGTAGCAACCATGCCGCTCCCCGGCCAACTTCCAGCGCTGCCCTTGCCTGGCGAACTCCCACTTCCGGGCGAATTACCTCCGCTGCCCTTGCCTGGCGAACTTCCGCTTCCGGGACAACTCCCACCACTCCCCTTACCCGGTGAACTCCCTCTTCCAGGTGGTATGCCTCTACCTGAGCTAAAGCGGGATGCCCAATGTCCAGAATGTAATGCGGCGTTTACCGTCAAAGATTTGATGCTAAAACGAATCAAGTGTCCAATCTGCTCGACTGCATTTGACCTATGAGGAATTTCAATGTGCGGTATTTTTGGATATATTGGTCATCAACGTTCGCTTCCCATATTGGTTGAGGGATTAAGGCGCTTGGAGTACCGAGGATACGATTCTACTGGAGTGGGACTCCATGATGGAGAATCCATTAGCGTTCACAAGACTGTTGGAAAGGTCAATGATTTGAAGCAGGTATTGCCCGCTGAAGCAAATTCAACGATGGGTATTGCTCACACACGCTGGGCTACTCACGGAGGAGTGACACAGGAGAACACACATCCACATGCTTCGTACGATGGCAAGGTCCTCCTCGTACACAACGGCATCATTGAAAATTTTCGTTTACTTCGGGCGAAACTTATCGCCAAGGGAATTGAACTCAAGAGTGAAACAGATTCAGAGGTCCTTGCCCATATGGTCGGGCTTGAATTGGAGGCTGGCGCAACCCCTCAAGATTCGGTCCGTAGAATGCTTAAACGTGTCCGAGGCACTTGGGGCATCTGTGTTATGTTCCATGACCATGACCTCTTGGTCTGTGCACGTAACGGGTCCCCTCTCATCATAGGACAAGGAAAAGGTGAGATGTTTGTTTCTAGTGACCCCCATCCACTGACCTCGCACACCCAACATGTGGTTTACCTTGAGGATGGAGACATGGCGACAATCACAAGAGATTCCATCAAAGTTGCTTCAAAACAGGGCCGCTCCATCCAAACGAATGTTCAGACACTTGAAGATTCATGGGCTGAATCCGAGCTTGGTGATGCTCCCCACTACATGTACAAGGAAATTTACGAACAACCCGATGCGCTCAGGCATTGCATCACCGGCAGGGTCGATCGAGAAATGGGCACTGGGAGGCTGGGTGGTATGCGTTTGGCTCACTCTACTCTTGTCCAAGCACCCCATGTCCGATTGCTTGGATGTGGAACCGCTGCATTTGCTGCAGAGATCGGTCAAATGCTCATCGAAAAAATGGCTCGTATACCAGCGGTAACCCACATCGCGAGCGAATACAGGAATAACGACCCCATCATCAATACAAAAGCGATCTATCTCGCTGTTTCTCAATCAGGAGAAACGGCCGATACGATTTCCGCAATCAAAGAAATAAAATTGAAGGGAGGGCAAGTCTTTGGAGTCGTCAATGTCGTCGGTTCAACAATTGCTCGCCTTTGCGGTCAAGGCGTTTACATCCACTCGGGGCCTGAACAATCGGTAGCCTCAACAAAAGCCTTCACAAACATGGTTGGAGCATTAACCGTGTTTTCTATGCAACTTGGGCGTAGCCGCAATATGTCCAAAGAACAAGGCCGTGAATTGATTCAACAACTCCAACAGGCCCCACATCTTATGGAGGCCTACTTCGAAGATGTCGGCCCGATTGATGAGGCCGTAGACCTTCTCGCTCAAGCAAAGTCAGTGCTGTATTTGGGTCGGGGCCTTTCAGCCCCCGTAGCCAAGGAAGGCGCATTGAAACTGATGGAACTGGCCTACATTCCCTGCCTTGCATATCCTGCGGGCGAAATGAAACATGGACCGATGGCTCTTCTCGAAGATGGAAGCCCGGTTGTTGTTGTTGCACCCAGTGACCATTTGAAGGAAAAAACCCTCCTCGCAATACATGAATGCAAGGCCCGAGGTGCGAAGATAATCCTGATCCATGAAAAAGGAGACGCCATTGCTGAGGAAGGCGATATTTCAATTGCAATCCCCAAAATTCATCCTTGGTTGACTCCATTACTTACGGTACTTCCTCTTCAATTGATGGCGTACAGGACAGCTGTACGTCTTGGCAAGGATGTCGATAGGCCCAGGAATCTGGCCAAGTCGGTCACTGTTGAATGAACTTCACAAAATTGTGAATCGCTGCTCTTCTTCTTTCCAGTTGAACGGTTTGTAACCTAACAAGTGGTTGGTGTGGCGCATTTTGACTACCCCGATTTTCCGCATGACATCGTCTCCATGACGCTCCATGACCAGGTGGACTACTCCATCTGAGAGATAATCTTCCACTCCATATTCACCAAACTGTTTGTGGTCATCTCCAGTCATTTCACAGATGAAGAATGAGGTCAGTCCTAAACGGCGGGTTGCTTCAAAGAGGCGGAAGATTTCATCACGAGGGTTTTCCATTTTGGTAAGGGTGAAAAAGGCTCCTAGTGAGTCGAAAACAAGGAGTTCAAATCCGATTGATTCTCGGTATGAGGTCAGTTGCTTGATGAGCTGCCCCATCCAATCAACACGGTTGCTCATACCCTGTTCGTCAAGTTTGACGCGAAGGTCAGCGAGGTCAATAATGGCGATTCGATTTCGGACACGAGGGTCGTCCACATTCATTCCCATGTTTGCCATGTGAGAACGTAGCGATTCTTTCCCTTGTTCAAGGGTAACATAGATTCCACTTGTTTCCCCGTAGAGAACAGCGTTGTAGAGCATCGAAAAGGTAAGGCTGGATTTCATTGCACCCGATGCCCCTGCGACGATGCAAATGTGCCCCTGCGGGATACCACCTTGCATTTTTTCATCCAGACCTTCGATATGTGTAGGGATTCGTTCCATTGCACTCATACGGCTCACTCACGCTGCGGTACACCTTCCAATTCTTCAACCTCTCCCTTCGGATTCATGAATCGCAACTACCAAATTGTACCTCTTCTTGGACAAAGTGTGAAGGTTTGGCTGGCATCGAATTCAGAGCGCCGAAAGGTGATGTTAGACCTTTTATTCCCTGATCTCCATCAATCGGGGGTGCCCGGCGTCGATGAAACCCCACCAATTGGGAGTGTTGACCATCAGGTGTTGACGATATGCAAACGAAAAGCCGAAGGGATATCAGACTTCACTGGCGCTCAGGTGACCATTGTCTCAGATACCATGATCAGTGACCCTGACGACCATTCGCTCAGTATGGGGAAACCAGGTGACGCAGCGGAAGCCGCTGTGATGCTTCACCGGCTCTCCGGACGCCGACATCAGGTTTGGAGCGCTACCGGGATTCATTTCATGGGGAAGTGGACGTTTTTCTGTGAGTTTGCTCTGGTTGAATTTCCAAACTTCAGTGATGAGGTTCTGATGGACTTAATCCAGTCAAACTCTTGGAAAGGCAAGGCAGGAGGATACGACCTTCACGGTGCGATGGGTGAGCATGCTCGTTTAGTAGACGGTAGCGAATCGGTGGTTTTGGGGATTGCTCAATCGGCAATGGATATGCTCGAACAACTGTCCAACATCGGTTGATTTCACATCAGCGGCGTAAGCCCAAGTTCATGTTTCTCCATGTCAACAACAACGTTGATTCCAGGTATCATGAGTAATTTATCTTCTTGGTCAAGGGAGAAGATGTTGACTCCTGCCTCATCTCCCATGTGCTTCAATTCTCTTCTGCAGGCCATCTGGTGGCTTTCCATATGGACCAATGGTCGTAAATCCACGATGACGGTATCTCCTTGAAGGACTCGTTGGAGTATGGCTTGGGAATGAATGCGTTTCATGGCATCAGGGGCCACATATCTCAGGGCCTTGGATGGAAGTGCTTGTGGGCGTCCAGTATGAAGTCCAAGGTCGTGGAACGGTTCTCCATCGGGCGTGACAGGGCCAGTCCAATTCAATGGAGGCTGGAGCCGTTCTAGAGATGGCTGTAAAGAAGTTGGGGCGTTGCTGGCCAACACGGGCGCAGGCTCAATTGATTCAAGCGTGGTTTGTTCAACATGAACAGGTGTTGGGGCCGGTGTAAGCGTCGTCGCAGGGGCTGCCTCTCGGCTTGTACTCCCTTCGGGGTCAGGTAATCCAAAGAATTGCCACAGATTCGCCATACTATGTCCTCAAAAGTCGAGATCGTCCAACAACGATTGTAGCTCCGTTGAGGCAGGTGCTGGTGCAGGGTTAGAAACTATGGGTTGTTGAACCGGTGCTGGTGCAGCATTTGCTGCTAGCCATTGTTCTCCGTAGTAATTCCACTGTTCCATGTTCCATCCTTCAGGAAGTCCGGTTGCTGGAATCGGTGGGCCGGTGTTAACCGGTTCTGGGGCTTGATAGATTGGCTCAGCAACAGCGGCAGCGGGTTGCGGTGCATACGATGCTGGTTGTGGTGCGGCTTCTACCGGGGCCGGGGCTGCAGCAACTGGCGGTGCTTCGAAGGGCTGTTCAAAGGCAGAGAATCCCTTGAGTTCGTCATTTGGCCGCTTTCTTGTAAACAGCAAGAAGGCAACAAGCCCAACGATCACGATTCCCAAGATGAAGATGACATATGTCATGGTCGTCCCTACGGTGTCGGATATACTCTCAAACAATCCTTCAGAAGGCGCTTCTGATACCACGAATGAGAGTTCAGTTGTTTGAAATTCACCATCATCGTCGGTAACGGTCAGTATGATGTTCCATGTTCCTGCAGGAAGGTCTTCAATGGTCCATGTTCCGCCGAGGTGGTCAACATCTCCGACCTTGTTACCATCCAAATCGGTATCCAAGAATGAAGCATCCCACTGGTAGATAAGAGTCGTTTTGTCACCCGCTGTCTCAACAGATTGAGTTCCGTCCAAGGTCAGGTTATCTCCCTCCATGAGATTATCAGCAAGGGTGCCGAGCGTGATGACTGCAGTTGGTGGCAGATTGAGTACGCTGACATTCATCGATTGAGTTGCAGTTGCTCCATCGTCATCGGTGACAGTGACGGTGATCCAACGGACACCAGTTGTTGACCATGACTTGGAAATTGATGCTCCTGTAAGTTCACAATCGTTATCCTTAGTTCCGTCATTATCCAAGTCAGCCGTGGCGTCAAAGTCCCAGCAAATCTCCAAGGTGTCAATGTCAGAGGCCGTATCGCTTGCAACGACTTCTAAAGAGAGGTTGTCCTCTTCAAACACCGGAGTATTTCCAGGCAATCCTGTGACGGTGGGAGCGACGTTGTGAATCAAAACCTCGCCAGTTTGAGTTGCCGATGTTGCACCGTCGCTGTCAATTGCTCGGACGTTTAACGTATGGATTCCAGATGTTGTCCATGCAACGGCTTCAGATGAGGAGATTCCAACGCTGGTGACGGTCCAGTTTTCATCGGCAAGAGAGGGAAGCCATTCTACAATGAGCGTGCCTTGGTCATTGCTCGTATCGTCGGCTACGATTCGGAGCAATGCGATTTCGTCTTCGTCAAGGTGCCAGGTACCATTTGCGTCCTGCAACAGTTGTTCCCCACCGGTCCATAATTCTGGGAAACCAATTGTTGGTGGGATGTTCAACACGTCCAATGGGCTGGTTACCGTTGTTGTGGCACCATCGTCATCGGTTGCAATGGCTGTGATATTCATGGGCCCTTCGCTTGTGGGAATGAACGTGCATGTGGGCTGGGTCAACCCTTCCGTACATTCCAATCCTGGCCATGAGATGGTTACCTGCTGCCCAGTTGGGGATGATGTGTCAATATCTTGAATGTCAATTGCACTGATGGTAATGGATTGTTCCACGGGGACAGTCGCATCATGGGAAAGGTTGAATTTAGGTGCCCGGTTCAAGATGACAACATCAATTTGAAGTTCATCAATGTCCAATTCTCCGTCGATGACGATGACCGTGACAGACCATGTGCCGCTGTTTGACCAGTTCCAATGAGTGGAGCAATCAGGTGCCTCAATAACATCGATGAGCCCAACACGAGACTCAATCTCAAAGACACAATCGACTTCTCCGCCATCTTCGTCATAACTACCTGTAGCGTTGAGGGTGACATTTTCAAAAGTGTAATTTCCTTCACTTGCCTCAAAAAGAGCGGTTGGGGCGCGACCAATGAAAATTCCAATGGTAGCATCATTGTTCGTCTTGTTGGTATCGGCGGTCACGTTCATGTCTGGGTCCACAGTGAATTTGAGATTCTTAACTCCCACTGCTAGTTCCTCAGGGACTGCCCAGTTGACGATGACTCGCTCTTCTGAGTACGGTCCAATGGCTGTTAATGGCTCTCGGTATGTGACTCCATCAGGAGTCTCAATTTCCATGTAGGTTGCTGGAGATGTGAGTACACCTCGGTTTTGAGCGGGCAATGAGAACATCATCATGTCTCCAGGTAATGCGTTGTAGCCAATCGATGCCCCTAGCGTTGTCGTGACACCCCCTCTTGTGCGTTCCACGATGACTGATGAGGGCTGGGCAATGAGGTCAATTCCTACAACGCTGAGGTCTTGAACAACAGTAGCGGCTCCGACGATTTTTGCAGCCGGGTCGTAAACAACAACTCCGTTGCTGGTATGGTCGTCGCTACTTGGCGTTGTGTCGGTCATGTTGGATACATTTAGTGAAATTTGAGCTACTCCATTCTGGTCCGTCGTTGGGTTAAGGATCGTTTCAGCGATTTCATAGCGCAATTGCAGGTTCGTATTCGCTATCGGATTTGGTGGTGAGCCTGCAACGTTGTAATCAACGGTAATGGTTTCAGTGGAGTCTGGAAGGGTTGCAGAGTAGGCCGTTGCTACATTGAGGTTGGTATTTCGCCCGCCCGGCGAAGAGGCTGGAATGACACTGTTTGAATCACTTGGGTTGTATGTTTTCAAAATCCAATCAATGGTAAACCCAGCTGGATTGATGATTCGGTTCCAGGCGCTTCCTCGGGCATCGGGGCAGTACCAGTTGAATCCGGTATTGACTCCCGATTCATTCCATTCTGAGATTTTGTATGAATTGTCGCAGCCCAAATATTGCGGTGTGTCTCCATCTTCACTGGGGGCTTCATTCTTGATGACCTGCCATGAATAATTTTCGGGTCCGCCTCCATCAAATTCCGACGGATCAAAATAATCAGACGTGCCTGTGACCACTGTGTCTGCGCGGAAGGGCATGTACCACTGGTCGCCGTTTCGAAGTGGGAAATCATGGGTTTCTTTGGCTGGGGTGTAGCTGTTATCAAAGTTGATGTCACCCAATGTGACGCTCAAAAACCCGAGATTAAAAGGAGCAAATGTAACATCCAAATTGAAATTGGATTCCCTCGTCGCCAGGTCTCTTGCTCGGATGATGTCGGTTCCATCGTAATCAATTTCCAACCGTCCACTCGTTCCTTCAAGAGTCGCCCCATTATTACCGGAACTAAACGAGCCGTCAATGGTGATTTCGTACACAAGTACTGACTTGCCGTTTTCGTCGGTTTCATAGAGGATGTCAGTGACCGTGTTGACCGTATCTCCTGTCAGTGTGTTGAGGGATGCAGAGACATTGGCTTGAGCGATCAGTTGTGCGACGTCAAATTTCGTCTCATACACCCACTTATCACCAATTCTGTAATTGGGGACATCAACCAAGGAGAGGTTTCCAGTCGAACTGTTATCGGGAGTGTTATCCTCGGAGAGGATGGTTGCAGGGCCGACATGGTTTAGCATCGGAGTGAGAAGAAACAAAACGGCGACGAAGGCAGCCTTCCACATATCTCGGTTCATGCATCGTCGTGGGTGTTCTCATACTTTAGGAAGTGTCCCCTACCGCTTCACGGATTCTGCGATTCCAGCCACTGTTGGCCGTAGTAAGACCATTGTTCGGCGGTCCACCCTTCGGGGAGTCCAGTCTCTGGTAACGGAGGGCCGTTTCCATCAGCAGGAGGTGAAGCGTGTACCCCAATGGTCTTCGGCGCATTTTCTAGGGCTACTTGGAATAGATATTCTGGCGGTGGAGAATTTGGACGCTTTTCAGCAAGTGCATCCTCGCGGGATTCATTATTTTCAACCATCAAGCTCTGAGATACATCACCCCACATCTCTTCTTCTCCGGATTTTGATTTTCGTCGTGAGAACATCAACAAAAGTCCAAGCAGTACTACGAGCAGTCCTCCTTGCATCATTGGATTTGCATCTTCGCCAGCCAACGAAGCCCCGATATTTTCCAATGCGGTACGATCGGCGGGAGCTACAGCGAACGTGATGACTTTGGTTCCCGGTCGCTGTGGGTCCTCATCCCACGCCATCACTTTGATGGATTGAGTTCCCGCTTTACGGAACGTATAGGTGACGGTCTTACCGATGATGTCAGCGTCGTTGTCGAGAATACCATCTTCATTACTATCGAATTCAATATCAACGTCCCAGACGATGGTTAATCCCTCCAAATCATTGAGTGCATCAATCGTTGATTGCGCATCGAGCGTACACGGCTCATAGGCTACACATGCTAGGTTCGCAGTACGAATGAGAGGTGGTGTGTTCAATACTTCAACCGTCAGAACTTCACTCGTGTGCGCTCCGTCATTATCAGTCACGTGGTACACCAACTTATGGGTTCCACTTCGGTTCCAAGAAATAGTAAGATTGTCGCCAATGACGTCACAATCGTCATCTGCGCTGCCGATATCATTGGAGTCCATGCTCGGGTCAATGTCCCAACAACGGATCAGTGTTTCTTGGTCGGAACTTGAATCGGAAGAAGTTCCTGACACGCTGATGCTTTGCCCTTCAGCAATAGGTAGAATTTGGGCCAGTGGCTCTATGCTGGGTGCTATGTTTGCTACACTAATCCACCGTTCTTCAACACCGCTTGATTCACCTTCGGAGTCCGTGATTTCAAGCCTCATTTTGTGCAAACCCGCTTCGTGCCAGATCATGTCAAATTCGGATGTGCGCCCGTCAAATGTGCGTATGAGTGAGGGTTGGGCATCATCGGGCCACCACGTGTGGGTGAGTTCATCAATGTCGTCAATGGAGTCTTGTGCTTGCCCTTTCACCAGGACCAGTTGGTCTTCGGTAACGTGCCATGTATTCTGGGCGTCCATGAGGATCGGCCCATTTTGGTCGACCAGTTGTATGTTCACGCTGTGCGGTTTGATATTGGTAAACCGGATGTCTATCGTTGCCGTTGCCATGGTGCTATCGTCATCCAACCCCACGGCAGTAAACGTGTTCCATCCTTCCTTGGTTGATGTGGTCGTGCATGTTCGTGTGTAGTATCCTTCCTTACAGTTTGCACCAGGCCAATAGATATCAACCACGCCAGGCCATACGTCTTCTGAATCCGAATCGTTTGCATAGGCGTAGAGTGTGATGGGATACTCTACCATTGCCTCAGTTCGTGCACTTCTGACCTCTAATAACGGTGCACGGTTCAAGACGTCGACCATAACGGTGAGATTCACTTCATCCCGTTCTTCGTCGATAACGGTGATTTCTACAGGATAAGAACCGTCATCAATCCACGAATAGTTGAGTATGCAATCTGGTGATAGCACTTTCAGAGTGGACCAAGTGCGGCTCCCATCGTCAAATGGCACGTTGAATTTGCAGGAGACATTGCCTCCATCTTCATCGAAACTTTCCGAGGCGTCAAGGAGGATATATTCGTTGGTTAGCCCTGATGAGCCGTTGACAACGGGAGTTGGGACCCGTCCAACAAAGAGGTCGATTATAGCAAGATTGTTGGAAGGGTTAGCATCAGCAGAATTGATTCCGTCAGGGTCTGCTTCCCACATCAAACTCTGCGTGCCGATTTCCGCGATAATCGGTACGGTCCAATTGAGAGCCACCTTGTGCACCTGATAGGTTTCAAGGGCTGGCAGCGGCACTTTGTTGGTGAGTCCACCAGGTAAGGTGATGACTGCTTCAGTTGCGGTGGATGCGGTAATCCCCCGATTGTTAAACGAGACTTCAATTTCCAAATCATCACCAGGAAGGACATTGTAACCTGATAGGGCATTAAGCGGAGTGATTACACCGCTTCGATTTCTAAGAATTTGTGCAGCTTCAGCGTCAGCGAACACATCCAGCCCTACCAAATATTGGTCCAGTGTGACGGTGCTCGCTCCCACGAAGGAACCAGATTTAGCGACTAGACCATGGCTTGCATAGTCTGTTTGGCTGTCCGAGGAATCTCGTGCATCCCCGATATCAATTGTTGTCCATGCGCTTCCATTTGCAGCGGTTGTCAGGGATTTGACAATCCCTTCGTGTTCATGATGAAGTTCAAGATTGACTCCAGAAGGATTCGTAAAGCAACTTGAGGATGCATTGACCCAAACCTGCATTGGTGTGTTGAGGGCGGTGATGCTTCGTTCTGGATTGACTTCTAGACACGAGTCTCTTGAGCCTGGATTTGAATACGGGTCAACTCCTGATGCTCCTACAGGGTCGTACCGCTTAAGCCGGAAGTCAATGGTGAGTCCAATATCGTCTTCGGTGTGTAACCAAGCATAGTTTCCAACTTCAGGACAATACCATCTGTAACCTTCTGAATCACCTTCGCTGTTGTACGACACCATCTCATACGAACCATTGCAACCACCATAGTCGGTCGATTGACCAAAGGAATTGGTAGGTCTCCCCACATCAGACACAACCCAGGTTGTGGTATTGGTTTCAGTTACTGGAGGCGGGAAGGGCGTAATGTAATCGCTTTGACCCGACCATTGGACATAGGACGTCGTCATCGTAGTCCAACGTTCATTGGCTCGTAACGGGAAATCATAATTCTCGTTGACCGGTGAATAGGTCGTCGAGATCGTAATGTCTCCAAGGATTTGTTCCAAGAACGAAATTCCGCTTGGAACGAACCGTATGTACATGTCAAGGTCACTTCGGATTGGAGATAAATCACTCACACGAAGGTATTCAGTTTGGGTGTACTCAATGTACACGTTTCCGGAGAATCCCTCAAGGGAAACACCCGATTTATCGAAGTTTGCGCTTGAGCGTAGGGTATAGGCAAGAACAGACATGTTGTCGACATTTTGCATTGAAATTGCAGTCACTTCAGAAGTCGTGTCGCCTTGAATTTCACCAACGGTGGCGTCAACTCCCGTGTCGGTAACAAGAATTGTTGGATCAAAGGTCCCAGAGTATATCCAGCGGTCACCGATTCTCCATGTTGGGACATCAGAGACGCCGGGGTCGTATCCTCCTGAATGCAGCACCGTAGACGATTCTTCAAGCACTGGATGTTCCAATGGAATCATCGTGACGAGGAGCAATGCGGCCATCAAGCCGGGCACGAAGACGGACCGTCTACTGCTTCCCATGCTGAACGCAGGTGAGAAAGAGACCATCAACGCTTCTCTTCAGAAGCGTCGACCTGCATCCTCCTCTCAGAGAAGGTCAGCAAGTTCGTCCTTGATGATTTCAACGGCTTCAAGAATCTCGTCTTTGTGACGGGCGCCGGTGATGACCATCTTACCTGACCCGAAGATGAGACATACGACCTTAGGGTCGTCAAGTCGGTAGATGAGTCCTGGGAATTGTTCTGGCTCGTATTCCACTTTGTCAAAGGGCAAGTGGAAGGTCAAGTGGTTGAGGTTGAGTTTGCGAGGGACTCCTGCTTGAGGCTCGCCTGTGAACTTGTCAACACCGTCGTAATCTTCGGGGTAGTGGAGTGCATATGTAGCGACCATGTTTTGGACTTCGATGGTGACGTCCTTGAGGTCCCAGGTTTCAATTCCAGCAGCGCGCAGGTCCTTGATCATTCGGTCAATACCTGTGTGGATGTTGTCTTCGTCCTTTCCGCCAGTGCACACAGCACGTCCGGAGCGGAACATGAGGATTGCAAGTTTTGGTTCGGTGACTCGGTAAACGACACCAGGAAATTGTTCGGGCTCATACTCGCAGTTGAGTTGAATAGCGATGTCTGGAAGGTCAAGTTCTTCAGCAACACGGGTGCTTGCAACTACGTTTACGACAGTTAGGCGTTCTTCATCGGTGGTCATATATAACCCCAATGACCTTTAGTATATAAAAGGAATTTCGGCCCCTCACGATTCTGCAAGGGGGGCAACAAGGTGCTCAGTCACGCCAAAAAGTCTCTTTAGGCCCTTCAATGAGGGTTACGCCGGGATTTCCAAGCCGCGAGATAAGCGTCCGTCCACCGGCAAGCTCAATCGCTTCGCTTGTTGCCTTGGGCTGTCGCGTTAACGCCACCATACATCCACCGCCTCCTGCACCGGTTAGTTTCGCTCCGAGTGCAGTTGGCAAGGCTGCCGAAATTAGGGTTTCAAGCTCTTCCGATGAAACACCAAGGTTTCGTAAAATGAGGTGATTTTCGCTCATTGCATGGCCAACAGCATCGTAATTCCCTTCTTGGAGGGCTTTTAATCCACGCCGAGATATACTTCCGATGGCTCGTATCTCGTTGATCCGGTTCGGATTGGCTTCGAGAGCAGCAGCGACGAGTGCGACTTGGTGAGATGTTGGAGCGTGAACACCAGTGTTCCCCAAGACGAGGTAAACATCATCTTGTGGTGGGGTCATTGTATGAATCTCCCAAGTTCGCATACCCTCAGGTGTCTCGAGTTGTCGGGTAAACGCCCATTCACATCCGTCTTCTTTCTTATCGGATAGGACAACAACTCCTCCAAGAGTGCTTGTCGATGTATCCATGGGGGATGCTCGTCCGGATTGGGCAGTTGCTTCTGCCATGTGGGCGAGATGGCTCATTTCATCGTGATTAAGGCCGTTTCCTGAATTCATGCGGCTCGTATCTAAAGTAGCACACAGCGCAACACTAAGCGCGGCACTTGAGCCAAGTCCAGAAGCACGTGGAATGTCGCCGGTTACATGGACGGAGAGGGGCTTTGGCTCGCTTGTATTGGTCCACAGAGCATGGACGAGATGATGGATGTGTGGGTGGCGTTTTGCGGTAAGGGAACTGCCGTCAATGCTCCATGATTTAGCAGGAGAGATGCGTACATGTAGACGCTGTTCAAGGGCTACTGCAACCGCTGGTTCGCCGTAAACAACTGCATGTTCTCCGAAGAGGATACATTTGGCCGGAGCGCTCGCCGTCGTAGCGTCTCCGTCAAGGCCCATGGTCACTAGAAGCGGTCGGCCTTCATATTCCTTCTCACAACCACGAGTCATCTCGTTGATTTTTGACGGTGGTTTCAAAGTGCGTCTCCCTCTCGGAGACCTGCCCGAGCATGTCTTTGGCGGTGAGCAGCATGGAACATCCCCTGTTTTTGGACTATGGACCCATTCCTGGATGGGTAATTTTGTTGATGCTCTTTGGAGTATCTGGAGGGTTTTTCCTCTATCAAGTTCAGAAGGCCTCACGATTGGTTCTCAAAGGAAAGCCGGAAAACCGGTTTGATAATTGGGGAACCCGAATCAAAGAGGTCGCCACAGGTTGGCTTGGACAAAAGAAAGTTCTGAAAGACCGAGTTGCTGGAGGCATTCACGTCCTCATGTTTTGGGGTTTCTTGATGCTCTCAACCGATATGTTCGATCTCGCAACGGGCAATCAATTCTCTCAAAAGGTGCTTCCTGAACTGCTTCGAGGCCCTTGGAATATGGTGGTTGAAACCGGATACACCATCGCTTTCATTGGCTGCGTGGCTGCTTTGATTCGTAGGGTTGCCTTTACTCCTGAGAAACTCAAGGGGAAGTCTCAGCTTGAAGGGAACGCAATCCTTCTTCTCATCATGACCATCACAACCACGTCCTTTGTGGTGGAAGCCGGCGAATCTACCATCTCCAAAACATGGGAACCCATCGGATGGTGGGTCGCTACAACCATAGTACCGAGTACCAGCTTGGTGATTGCAGCCTATTGGGCTCACATGGTCGCTATCTGTGTGTTCCTGTTTTTGATTCCACTCTCAAAGCACATGCATTTAGTCATGGCCTTCCCAAACGTGTTCTTCCATGACTTGCGCCCTATGGCTACGATGGAACCTCTAGCCCGTGGTGAAGACGGCAAGGCCGTTCTGCTTGATGACCTTGATTTGGAATCTTTTGGTGCTGTGAACTATACCGACTTTACATGGCGAGACCTCATCGATGGATGGGCGTGTACCTCATGTGCCAGATGTCAAGATGTATGTCCTGCATATGCGAGCGGAAAGGCTCTCAACCCAATGGAAATCATTCATGATGTCCGCCACTATGCTAACGACCATTCTGGAACACTCCTTGCTGGTGAGACTCCAGAAGAAGACATCATCGCTCGCTTTGGTGAAGACGCCATTTGGGCTTGTACAACCTGCCACGCATGTGTTGAAGCATGTCCCATTTACATTGACCACGTGCCAAAACTTACCGATGCTCGTCGCCACTTGATGATGGAGCGAATGGAATTTGACGAAAAGGTCGAAGACACCGTCATGCCTTTGATGGCGACCATTGAAAACTTGGAATCGGACTCAAACCCATACGGACTCCCATCCCACGAACGAGGAGACTGGGCTGAAGGGTTGGATGTCAAAGTCGCAGAACCAGCCGAATACATTTACTTCGCAGGATGTGCGGCATCCTTTGACGAACGCAACAAGAAGGTCGCTCGCGATACGATCAGCATCATGAAGGAAGCAGGCCTAGATGTTGGAATTCTTGGTATGCAAGAAGGATGTAGCGGAGATGCTGCACGCCGTGCTGGAAACGAATACCTCTTCCAAATGCTGGCCGAAACGAATCTCGCTACCTTTGAGGAAATCGGTGTGAAAAAGGTCGTAGCCTCATGCCCGCATTGTTTCCATACTCTCGGAAAAGAATACAAGGACTATGGAGGGGAAGATATTGAAGTCATGCACCACTCCCAACTCATTAACCATCTCCAAAAGGAAGGAAAGCTTCCAGAACCGAAGCATGATGGAACCGTGACCTATCACGACCCGTGTTATCTTGGCCGCATTGGTGGCGAATTAGACGCTCCTCGGGATGCTATTGGCGGAGTTGATGTAGAGGCTGAACGCCATGGACGAGATTCGTTCTGCTGTGGCGCAGGTGGCGCTCAAATGTGGATGGAAGAGCATGTTGATGACGGCTACGACCGTGTTAACGTCATCCGCTCAAAGGAACTCGCCGCCACAGGAGCTGAAACCGTAGCCGTCGGATGTCCGTTCTGCTCAACCATGGTCACCGACGGGCTCAATGCCATTGGTTCGGATATGGAAGTCAAGGACGTTGCTGAATTGGTTTGGGAGCAAATCAAAGCAAACGATGCCAAAATCGAAGCAAAGAAGGCTGAAACCGCTGAAGCGTGAGTGTGATTGCCTTGAGTGGCCTTTCACAAGAAAAATTGCTTGAGTGGTACGACGAGCATCAACGGGACTTACCTTGGCGTGAAACCGACGACCCTTGGGCTATTTTGCTGAGTGAGATTTTGTTACAACAGACCCAAGTGAGCCGGGGACTGATCTATTGGAAACGAATGATGGATACATTTCCAACGATTCAATCCATGGCTGAATCCTCTGTTGACAAGGTGCTCAAAGCGTGGGAGGGTGCCGGATATTACAGCAGAGCGCGTCGTCTTCACGCCTTGAGTCAACTCGTCATGCTGCCGTCGTCAAAAGAAGGCTTTGACGGCTCACTTCCATCATCTCGTGATGCTCTTTTGTCACTCCCCGGAATCGGCCCTTACACGGCCGCAGCGGTCTCGAGCATCGCCTTTGGTCAACCATTTGCCTGTGTTGACGGCAACATTAGGCGCGTGATGGCAAGGCAACATCAGATGACCGAACCCTCGAATAAAGAGGTTCAATCATGGGCTGACGAACAACTCGTTCGGCAACGTCCCGGTGACTGGAATCAGGCCTTAATGGAACTCGGGGCAACGATATGTACGCCCAAAAAACCTCAATGTCATCTCTGCCCAGTCAACTCCTCATGTCTTGGAAGAGAAACGGCTACGAACTATCCAAAGCCAAAGAAGACCAAAGTCAAAGAAATCACACTTTGGACATGCGTTGAATTTGACGCTGATGGTAATCCTGTCATACATCAGCGAAAACAGGACGGTCTATTTGGGGGATTGTGGGGGCCGCAACTCATTGAAGGACAAAAACCTGGCAAAAACGGAGACGACGATTTTGTTGGTATAGTTTCCCACAAATTGAGCCATAGAGCAATGAATGTCCACGTATTTGTATCAACTGAACAGAGTCAGAAAACAGGACGCAATCCATCAAACCTCGCTCTGTCTGTATTGGATCAGAAAATCCTCGGACTCGTTAGGGAATCAGGTAAAGGATACACTCCTGATACGAAGAGTTGATATCACCTCTCTCGTTGTTCGGGTCATGGAATGGGCTACTCTTGCAGCGTTGCTCACTCTTCTCGCTCTCGGGATGGCCGTCCCGGGGCCGAACAATTCTACCTGTGCTGCCCATGCATCAATTCACGGGCGTCGCTCAAATATTCCGTTGATTATCGGACTTGGAATTGGTTTTTTTGGTGTGAACGTTATCTGTGGGCTAGCAGTAAATGCGTTTGATGCAGACAGTTTTTTAGGAAAAATTCTCCATTACCTTGGCTCCTTATTGATGATACTTTTCGGACTTGGGCTCATCTTTATCGGAACTTCAAAGCGTACAGTTAATGTTGCAACTTCAATTCCCAAATTGGGATTGAAGACGGGCATAGCCATGCAAATTGTCAATACAAAGCAATGGATGGTTATTTTTTCATTGCTCACGGTGATGCTAACATCCTTTGAATCCGAACCGGGAGGAATTCCTGGCGGAGTTCCGGGTACATTCTTCATAGCGACCGTCAATACTTCCTTCGGATTTCTATCAATGGGAGTTTGGACGAATGTCGGTGATCGTGTTCAGCAACGAATATCAAATCCCAAATTTGCACGGATTGTAATTTTGGCTTTAGGAGTTCTTTTGTTGATTTTGAGCACGTTGATGTTGCTCAGATATCATTTTGGTTGATTTCTTGGGTATTGGTTTCACTGGCTGGCTGTTGTTCTTGTGCTTGGTTCAAATCGATTCCGAAGGACGCTAGCGCCATCATGAGTCCACCCACGACCAAGTATTCTGCTGGCCCAGCAAAATTAATTCCAAATTGAGCCTTGTTAAGGAATTCTTCAGTGTTTAATCCCTCGGTGTCAAAGGTGCTCACGGCGTACTGGAACGACACAATCATGACTACGAGTGACAAGAGGGAGGCTGTAATGCCGGTTTTCCTCATTTTTGAACCTGGACTTGTTGATGGATCCAGTGCGAAGTGGCCCAATGTCGCCCAAACAATGCCACCTCCAAAGGCAACCATTGAGGCATAGATGTGCGGGTCAATGTGGTCGTACATGTCATAATACGCCACCAAGATGACATGGAACCCAACGATGATGCCCGCAAGACAAGATGCATTCCACAGGCGGTGGTTCTTTGGAGTTAATCCGTGGTACAGATGCCAAGCAAACATCATCTGCAAGAAGCCGGTGAGAACAAGCCCATACGTGAAAACAGTTCGTTGGAGCCCTGGATAATCCGCTTCAGATATGAAGATTGGAAAGGCGCGGGCTCCGCTTGCAAAATGAATGGTCATCGCTGTAATCACAGTCATTGTGGGAACAAACCAACTCATGACCGCAAGGAAGTTTCCTTGCCTGCGGGTCAACGGTAAGCGTCGACCGTATCTCTGATGCACGTGTCAAAACCCTCCCATGTCATGCCAAGGACTCGTTCAGCCTTCTCACTTGAATAATTCGTATCTCCCTTTCCTAAAGATTTGGCCACTGAACGGGTTAAATAGCGTTGTTTGCCGAACAATCCCCCCAGCCAATCCTGGAACACTGCTAAGGGTAGCAGTATGTTGGGCAAAGCAAGTTTGGGTGATTTTGATTCAGGATACAATTCCCGTATCCTTCGGCAGATGGTTGACAGGGTAAGATTAGTGTGCGGGGCCAGAATGAACCTTCCCTCAGCGTTATCAACCTCAAATGCACGTCTGTGCGCACGTGCTACATCACGAACGTGGACGACCGCCATTGGAAACTTTGGTGCTACTGGAAATGCTCCTTTCAGCGCATCTTGGAAAAAATCAACGCTCGGAGTGGGGCGAACGAAACCGCCTCCAAGTACTGCGGTTGGGTTGATGATACGGACATCCAACTCGAGTTGTGCCGCGAGTTCCCACGCCAAGTGCTCTGCTTGGGTTTTTGCAGTTGTATAAGGTAGATTTGTGTCGGTCTGCCAGTTTGATTCATCTTTCAGTTGACCTTTGGGTTTGGTTCCAACTGCTGCTGTGCTTGAGGTGTAGATGACTCTCGGAATTTGGGCGTTTGCAGCAGCATGAAACAGATGCATAGTGCCTTTGTTTGCGGTGTCAAGGATGGCTTGTGTATCGCCTTGAGTGCTGTAAATGGTTGCTGTATGAAACAGTCCATCACAGCCAGTCAGGTGTTCTGTCCAACCATCAGCATCCAAAACATCTCCTTCAACAAGTTCCAATCGGTCTTCTACCCCCAAGTCCTTGGCATGCTGCAATACATGGTCAACTTTTGATGGGTCAGTGAGTGAACGAACCGAACCTTTCACGCAGTAACCATGTTCAAGCAGGTCCCGAACAATATGATTCCCAATGTGGCCGTTCACTCCAGTCACGAAAATACGTTGTGAAGAAGACTCCTCCATACACCCGCCCAGCCACGGGTCTCGTATGAACCTTCAAGTGTGTCTGCATACACCGCGGCATGAGACCCATGCCCATTCGCGTTCACGACACGAAGCGACGAGAAAAAGTGGACTTTACGACCCTCGAACCGGGCAAAGTATCGATGTATGTTTGTGGGGTGACAGTTTACGACCGTTGTCACCTTGGCCATGCAAGATGTTACCTTGCGTTTGATTTGATTCACCGATGGCTTGAAGCAAGTGGATTTGACGTTAATTATGTGCAGAATTTCACAGATATTGATGATAAAATCATTGCGAGAGCCAATGAATTGGACGGGGACTGGAAGGCATTGGTTGACCAAAATATTGAGGCTTACTACGAAGACATGGATGCACTCAATATTCTCAGAGCAGATACCTACCCCCGATGTACAGATTATGTGGACCAAATGATTTCAATCACCGAGGACCTCATCAACAAGAAACATGCCTATGTGACGGATGACGGCGTTTACTTTCATGTCGATTCAGCCCCAGATAAGTATGGAATACTCACCGGTCAGTCCATTGATGCGGTTCGTTCAGGAGCAGGTGGTCGAGTTGATGGAACTGCTTCTACCAAGCGAGACCACAAGGATTTCGCTTTATGGAAAGCAGCAAAACCAAACGAACCCACATGGGAATCTCCCTGGGGCCCGGGTCGACCGGGATGGCACATTGAGTGTACAGCTATGTCTCTAGATCACTTTGACAAAGAATTCGATATTCACGGAGGAGGCCACGACCTACGCTTCCCACACCATGAAGCAGAAATTTTCCAAGGAGAGTGCCATACAGGTCATTCGCCAGTTGTTCATCATTGGCTACACAACGGGTTTGTGAACATTGATGGAGAAAAGATGAGTAAATCCCTCGGGAATTTTTGGGCCATCCGTGACATTCTTCAGCATGTTGACGCAATGGTTCTACGGTTCGCCCTCATCAATGCTCATTATCGTTCACCAATTGACATGAATGAGACGCTTCTGAAAGACGCAGACCGCAACTATAATCGGGTTTTAGAATCTTATGTTTCTGCTTTGAAGGCATGCACAGATGATTCACCTGTAAGCCTTCCAAAGCCTGATTTGACCTCTGAGCAACCCCTCGTCAAAGCGCTTGGCTTACTCGAAAAGATGGCTGAAGGTTTCGCCCGAGCTATGGATGATGATTTCAATTCAAGAGAGGCCGTTGCCAAAGTTCTCGGCATGGCTCGCGAAATCGGGAAAATGCTTCAATCCGGACTTGATGACGCCGATAAGAATGCGTTTGGTAACTATGCTGTTCAACTTCTTGAAGAGACTGCAGGAAAAGTGCTGGGTGTTCTACCGAGCCGTGAGATGGCGCTTGCAGAACCCGAAGATGATCCACGACGAGCAGAGATTGCTAACGAAGTGGAAGCATTGCTCTTACAACGAGGTGAAGCAAGAGCCAACAAAGACTGGCCACGTGCAGATGCTATTCGAGACGAACTCAATGAACTTGGCGTTATCGTAGTAGATAGTTCAGAAGGCCCAACTTGGGACCTCGCCTGATCATTCTTCTTCTTTTGGAGGCTCCATCGGAGGCATGGACGGGACAAAAGCAACGTCTTCCAAGACCTCTGCATTTCCTTCCTCCCACATCTTCTCAATGCGAACCTCTGCTGCTAGGGCGTCCTCTCCTCCTCGTGATACGAAGAACAAAGCAACCAGCATGACAGCAACTAGGCCTAGGAACAACAACAAGGCTTTGTCCTTGGCTTCGTCCTCGCTTGATTGTTGGTCATCAAGTGGATTATTTGGGATATCGGTTCCGTCATTATCAGTTCCTCCGTTATCGGTTCCACCATTGTCAGTTCCTCCGTTATCGGTACCTCCATTGTCAGTTCCTCCGTTATCGGTACCTCCATTGTCAGTTCCTCCGTTATCGGTTCCTCCGGTATCGCATGGTGGATTTGTTCCGTCATCACAAGGCACAACGGTTGGTCCCTCAATAACTTCGAAGTCTGTTACGACAGGCAAGTTCTCTGCACGGTCATAATAGCGATCATACAAGAGGGACATGCTGATTTGGGCGTTAGCGTTTCCAGAGCCGTTTATGACGTTGAAATAGCGCTCATCACCGTAGGTATACCAAGGGTCTAGTCCAACATTTGTCATGCCGGAAGTAACGCTGCTAAAGTCAGATGCATCGCCAAAGGCTGCGGACATTTCGTCAGGGTCAAATCGCATAGCCATGGTGAGATTCTCAGTGATGCTCGCCCATGTTTGAGCACCCTCTGGTGCAGCAAGGTATGTGATGTCCAAGGATTTTCCAAAGGCTCCAGCAGGTTCGTGGTCGGTTCCCTTGAGCGAGGTCATGAGGTCAGTATCGCCGTATATGGCGAGGCCGCCGACGATTGATAGTCGAATGTCAGGGTCAACTGCGTTGATGAGATTGCGATATGGGTTGGTGTGAATGTTGTCTACAACCACGAGGTCAGCAGCAGTTCCGGCTGTGATGGTGCCGACTTCATTCTGCCAGTTTGTGGCAAGTGCTGCACCGGATGTGACCATCTCAACCATTTCATAATCAGTGAAGATATCTCCGAGCATTTCATCATCCCACAAATCAGCGACTTTGAGTTCATGCAGAGGTGATTTTGAGCCAGATGGTGCCCAGTCTGGTGCGAGTGTGATGTGAACTCCAGCAGCCTTTGCTGCAGCGACATCAGCAGTATTTCCATACAACAGAAGATTGGACAAAGGAGACCAAACTAAGGTTGAGCCTGCTGCTGCCATCTGAGTGAACTCATTTTCTCCAAGCGCTACACCGTGAATGAGAACAAGCTCTCCAACCAACAAATTGTTTTGTACAAGGATGTCGAATTCGGCTCGACTGCGTTCGTCAACGCCTTCCGCTATGTGGACGAACCAAGCATCCAGTTCTCCACTAGCATTTCCTGTCTTTATGTGGTTCCCGATGTAATCGGAGGTAAGTTCAGTGACCTTGGTATGGATTTCATCTCTTCCGAAATTGTAGTCTTCAATGTTTCGTGAAAGGATGGTTCCATAGCTGTCATTCGGGTTCATGGGGCTTCCCTGTGCAGCGGTTGTACCCCCAACGATTGACTTCATTTCGATGTACTTCATCGCTTCTGATTCCATGTTCCAATAAGGTCCGGAATGAACCAACATTTTCGGCTTGGTTACTTGTTCGCTGTAATCTGGATGATTTTTCCATTCATAGCGGTTATTGTAGCCGCCCCATTCGTTTTGGCTGTTCTGAGAAAGATGCGTATCCATGTTCCATAATGGTGCTTGGTTGTAGTGAAGGTGATTGTGAAGGTCGATCAAACCAGGATAGATGGTTCCGTCAGTTTCAATCACAGGAACGTTGGAGAGTTGAATGTTTGAGGGAATGTTGTCTCCCCAAACAGCCTCTATCATTCCATCTTGAACCAGAATATGGCCTTCATTGATGACGTGCGCTTCACCGGTCATGGGGACGACTCTTCCTTTCAGAATGTATGCACCGTCATGTGAATTATCACTAAGTCCGTAGCATCGGACCATGTTTTGTGCGACGATGTAGGTTGCCGAGCCTTCCCATCCTGGAGTCGGAGGTGACACCTTGGTGACGGTTCCTGAAAGGTCCTTGACGTAGGATGTGTCCCACCATGAGTCTTCAGCAGGGTATGAGAGCGAGTCGATGAGGTTCCCGTTAGCATCAGATATGCTGGCTGAGTCAGGGTCGAAATAATCCAACTCAATTCGGGAACTGTCTCTGAAAATCACAATGTAGCCATCAGCCTCAATGGTTGTGTTCCAAGCAAGGCGGCATGGGGCTGAACCTTCTTCTGGTGAATCGTCAAGGAGCCAGTTTGAGACATCAATCGGCTCTGAACCACTGTTCCAGAGTTCGATAAACTGGTCAGAGGATGAGCCTGTGTATCCATCGTTGTTCCAATCGGTTCCGTTGTAATCTTCAGAGGAGGCAGAAACGAGGATTTCACTGATTCGGATATCACTTGAGTCTCGCCCTGCGGCGGGCATGATTTCAGTGTCCTCTTCCATTGTGATTGCAGTCCCAAGGGTGGACATTAGGAACAAGGCGGATAGAAGGATGGCGAGTGTTGTGCCGTTTCGCATGTGTGGTCGGAGAACGATTCAGCACATCAAGCAATCCCTTGTTGTCTTTGATTGTAGGACATGAGTTCAAAAGGCCCCAATGCTCGCAGTTGCTATGGCCACCCAAGACCTTACCGAACCTATATTTGCTGAAACCATTGAAAACAACGATATCGTTATTTTGGACTTTTGGGCCGAATGGTGTGGCCCATGTAAGGCATATGGTCCCGTATACGAGCGTGTTTCCGAGGATTTTCCCGACGTAGTTTTTGGAAAAATTGACACAGAAGACCAGCAACAACTTGCTGGAATGTTTGGAATTCGGTCAATCCCAACCACGATTGTATTCAAGGAAGGAATTGGTGTTTTCATGCAGCCCGGAGCCCTCCCCGAAGACGCCCTTAGAGACCTTGTCCTCAAAATCAAGGAAATTGACATGGACGAAGTACGAGCCGAAATGGCTGAAAAAGAAGGCAATGAGTCCTAAGACCCAAGCATCCGATTGGTTCAAGAAAGTTCGCCTCACCGGTAGTAACATGGACGTTAAGCCATGGCTCGTGATGTTGCTCTTTACAACGAGCATGCTCGCAGGTTGTTTTGGAGATCAAAAAATAGATGATGGTGGCTTGGAAGCTCCGTATGACATCTATCCAGACCCGTGGGAGAGAACCTCCGTTTCTTATGATGACAGTGACATATATTCCCGAGTAACCATCAACGGCTCAAACGGAATTGATACCGTTCGTTCTGTCTATGTTGAAGTTCCAACAATCACTGCAGCCGATGGAGGTTCTGGAATCACCGGTGGAGCAGAAGTCCATCTCGGACTATGGCTCCCGGTCATCGAAGGATGCGATTACGAAAGCGAAAACATAGATGAATCCTGTCTTGTTCCCGTCATTGCAGAAGTTGGTCCGTATTACGATGACGGAGATGTTGACGCATTGACGCCAGCAGACCGACTCGGCAAGATGCTCATTGAGAATTACGTCCCACATGGATATGGCGTTGCCCAAGTTTCTGTCTTCGGTACAGGCGAGTCCAACCATTGTATGGATCTCATGGGCACTGACGAACAACGAGGAATTGACGCTGCAGTAACCTGGCTTGGAACTCAATCGTGGTCAAACGGTAAGGTCGGCCTCATCGGTAAATCCTATGACGGCTCAACACCCTGGCAGGCTGCAACCTTTGGAAATCCTCACTTGGCGACCATCGTCCCAATGTCGGGCCTCATCGGTGTTCACGAACTGATGTGGAGAAACGGAAGTATGGAAGCAAGGGGTATGATCATGCACAATGGGGTTTACGGTTCATTCGGAGTCGACGGCGACGCTGAAGACCCAGAAAATCTCTGTGAAGGCTACCTCGAGGGGTACGCTAACGGCCCAGCCGCTTATCTTTCAGGTGGAATGGTAGACTTTGCAGGCAACACCTATTGGACAGAGCGTTCCTTCTTGGACCGAGTCGTCGAAAATTACAACGGGTCAGTATACATTATCCAAGGAATGCAGGATTGGAACGTCGATCCACACATGGCATTCCCCACGCATCAAATAGTTGAGGATGCAGGTATTGAAGTCAAAACACTAGCAGGTCAGTGGGCTCATGACTATCCCGACCGAAGCACAGGCCACAGTACGCTTCCATCTGGGAAGGGTCTGGAAGCATATCCCTACACTCTGCGATGGGATTGGGCTGATGAGATGCTGTATTGGTTTGACTGGTATCTCAAAGGAGAAGGACGAGCACCAGCGCTTGGAGTTGAAATGCAAGACAACCGTGGTGGATGGCGCTTTGAAGCCACCTACCCCGCGGAGGATACGTTCTATCTCGAAGTTGGTGCTGCTGACATGAGCCCATCGGGAGCTTCTATGGTGACTGGAACAGAAACCATTACGCTCACATACGGTCCGTTTGATTCTGATGTTTATATCGCCGGAATGCCAACGTTCCATATCCCAATAACCCCTCATACTGCCAACGGTGCTCACGCATTCCTCGAAATGACAGACAGTTCTGGATTACGCCTAGGTCATGCTGTTATGGACTTCCGGTTTGCGGACGGAGGGCGTGACGGAAACGTTGCCCTCGTTGCCTTTTCAACAGTGCTTGGAAAGATGGAATTCATGCCCATGGACGTCTTCATTGAAGCCGGTGACTCCATTACGATCACGATGACACAAACCGGAGAAGATTACGTTCCTTCACCTGCCGCTCTTGGCGGATATTCAGTCAACTGGGCAGGTGCCAGCATGACGCTCCCTATCGTTAACCGCACATGTGATGACTTGTTCCAAGCACCGATTCACGTCTATGGTGAAGAGAGTTCACGAGTTTGTTGAACCTTCACTTTAACCCCAAGAAGGGCCTACGGAGACGAACTCCCTGCGTCATCCTCTTAAGCCCTTGACAAACGATTTGCACTATGGTTTTGAGTGCTCTTCCCGGTGTAAGCGAACGAATGGCTAAGAAAATGACCGAGCATTTTGGCTCTGAGGAAGCCGTAGTATCAACTCTTGAGTCGGGTGACGTAGGGAGACTGGCAGAGGTTGAAGGTCTGTCTGTTAAACGAGCACTTTCACTCGCTAGGAGTTATGCTGGCGATGCAGGCCAATTCCTGGCCACCAAGGAAGCAGTCCGTCTACATCAACAACTTATGGGCCATCTCCAATCTTTTGCCTCATGTGCTGCATCTCGTGAACGCATGAGCCTCCTTACGCCTATCGCCCAACCCGAGCAACGAAGGGAATATGTCAGTGCAGCAATGAAGCTCCCGAATGAATGGTTGCTTAACCAACAACAGGAGTGGTCCTCATTGACGCGCCTCCGAGATGTTAATGAGCGCTATGAACGTGTTGTGGTATGCCATGAGCCCATGGATGAATTGAAGAAATATTGCCGTGTTCTCAAACCAGGTGAAAACGAAACATGGAACGATTACACGGTATTCAAGACCGTCACGTGGGTTGGGAAGGGAGCGCCTATGGATGCGCCCGATGGATGGCTTGTCCTGAGTAACACTCCAGAATCATCTCTATTGGTTCCTGAACGAACCATTGATTGGTTCAACACCAACCGTAAAACGCTCAACACACTATGCGCATTGATGGAAGAATTTAATCAAGGCAAGTTTGCTCAAAACCTTGCGCTTTCGGATTTGGCAGAAAGCCTGGGTGAACTCAGTGAATTGCCCCAAGCGCTTGACGCTTTGGGAGATGGTTCCAAAATTGAAGAAGTTGAACGAATCAAAGATAATTTGTGGAATGAAGCAAAGCGACTTGAGACTGAAGTGAATAATGAAGTCGAGCAAGCCATGAACGATGCAAAAATGGCTCTTTCTGGTGCAGAACTACTGGAAGCGTTGGCGGATGGTGCAGGCTTTCAAAGGAAACTCAAAGAGGCTACGGGCCACGTTATTCAGGAAGCCATGCAACGAGCTCGGGACCATCTTGCAGCGTTCTTAGAGCCTGCAGGAATTCGATGCCCATACGAACTCTTCACGAAAACTTGGCCTGCAAAAGTTGACAGACAAACCATCGATGGTATTGACGGAACACTTGAATCCAAACTCAAGGCGGAACAATCCGAGCACCTCGTCACATTAGCACGATTGCTCGGTCCAATGAAGACTCGCTGTGAACAAGCAGTGCAACGAATGATTGAATGTGACCAATGGCTCTCTGTAGCAAGATGGGCACATCAAGACGCCTGCGTGATGCCGGAACTTGTTGACCACGGAATTTGGCTTGAAGAAGGCCGTCATATTCTTCTCGGCGTCACACCTGATCCAGTCACATATGGACTCGGAAACGCAGCGGAAAAGGGTGACCAACAGACGTTAGCATTGTTGACGGGGGCTAATTCGGGAGGGAAAACTACCTTGCTTGAGTGTCTTGCCTATGCATCAATTTTAGCACATATGGGCCTGCCAGTTCCGGCAAAGAAAGCACGGATTGGAAAGGTCGATGCACTTCACATTCTTGCTAAAGCAGGTGGCACACAGAGCGCTGGAGCACTGGAGCAGACATTGATTGAACTTGCTTCAGTTGTAAGTAACGAAATGCCAAAACTCATCCTAGCGGATGAACTTGAAGCCATCACAGAGCCAGGTGCAGGTGCTCGTATCATCGGAGGCATGCTTCTTGCAGCGGCATCACAACCAGACACGACAATGATGCTCGTGACTCACCTTGCTCCTGCCATTTTAGAAGCCACAGGAAGGAAGGATTTGCGAGTTGACGGTATTGAAGCACGAGGTCTTGGTGAGGATTTGGAATTGGTTGTTGACAGAACTCCGCGAAGAAATTATTTGGCACGTTCTACTCCCGAATTGATTTTACGCAGGCTTGAAAGGAAAACAACAGGAGCCATACAAAATTTATTTGTATCAATTCTTGCTAACTTTGAAAGTGCTTAAAACAGCATTTCTAATCGGTTTTAGCACCCCTATGTTCAAAAGGGAGAAGTTTTCGTAACTTCTTTCATGCAATTAAGCGACGATGGTAATTTTATGTGGAACGGGACAGAATGGATACCAAATCCAGATGCAGCCAATGTTACTCCGGAACACAAGGCAGTGGATGATGTCCCGATGGCTGAAGCAGTAGCTGATGTCTCAATGGCTGAGGCGGCAGTACCTGATGTTGTAACACCCGAACCTGTGGCGGCTCAAGCACCTGTTGTAATGGCTCAGTCCCCACTGGCAATGGAACCAATGATGACAACGCCTAGCACAATGGTTGTCGGCTCTGCTCAACATGCTCCAACCGGCACCCCAGCCATCAATATGGCAGCAGCACTTTCAGTGTTCAAATACGGTGTTTTGAGTATTTTTGGTATGCTTCTTTCAGTAATTGTCCTTGCAATCGTATGGGCAGGAGCAGTTGCCTTTGCAGCTACAGGAGATGATGGTGGTGGTCCTGTTGCACTCATCAGTATTTTCGGGGCTATTCTCATCACGGTCATTGGCTACGGTCAAATGATCATTTATCCAGTCGGTGTGGCTTTGAAAGATGGGCGTAGCGATTCCGTTTCGTTTGGCTATGTAGATTCATGGAAGACATCGATTTCAGGATTTATTGAATCTGCGGGGGTTACCGCAGGAATGGCGTTCATTATTGGCGTCGGGGCCTATATCGAAAGTCCAGCCTTGATGGGGATTGGTGCATTTGCGTTCTTTATATTCCTGATTGGCTATGTGCCCTACATGGTGCGTAAGGCTGCAGAAATCATGAACTGATCCTGTTCAATTTGGCAGCTCTAACTCCACAGCAAAGAGTGGGTCCGGGTCAGTTGAATCGTGATAGGCGACGACGACTCCACCATCGTTGAGAATTCCAAGTGATGCGAAGTCAAAGCGTATGTCGTTACCTGCACCTGAGGTAGAATCCAAGTCTCCTAGGCCAACGTATGTGAGCGTATCCGGGCTCATATCCTCACTGTATCCTCTGACATGGTAGACTGTATCAACGTCCGGTCCATCGGTGGATTGGTAACGAACATTGAGGATGAACAGATCCAGTTCACCGTTTGCTTGGAATTCCCATTCTTCAATCTGCGATGCAGTATCTCCGAGCGTGTAGGTGTAATTACTCCAGGAAATTGCACCGTCTGTAGACATGTAATGCGTAAAGGTGGTTCCCGAGTTGGAAACGCAGTGCAACGTACCTGCACGGTCAATTTGACAGTATTCTGATGGGAACTGGACTTCAAGTTCGTTCCATGAAAGGGTCGTGTCCATGTAAGCAGCGTTGCCATTGCTGTAGTATGATGGGAAAAGGAGTCCGCCGCTAGGGACGGGGAATGCTCGCATTTCTTTGTGCGGCTTGTTAACATCCCAGTACGCAGGAAGGTCGGCAGCAGTAAAGTCAAGGTCAAGGTCAATTGCGGGGTCGCCTCCATTTCGGTCGGGGAATTGGAATGGATAGTAGTTCAACCCGTCTACACTGATTTGGCCGCCAGCATTTTGTGTTTGATGCCAGAAATTTGAGACCACGATACTCGCCCATTCGCCGCTTCCAAGAGACGAACTGATCGGTCCAACTACCTCAACTTGCCATGAACGGTCGTAGAAGGGTTCTGTGATTCGGTTGTAACACCATGTCCATTCGCCTTCGGATTCGTCGTAAAGTAATGCGTAAAATTTGTCAAGTTTCAAATCGCCACCAACATATGGGAACCATGACATGGAAATGATATCTCCATTTGTTGCCTGAACGATACTGCCTTCGCCTAATCCCTCAGTTCCAGGGTTTGTCGGTACAAATGTCCTGCACTGTGTATCGGGTATTGCGCCAGGAATGTAGGTATCCCACACATGACCACGATCATCGGAGTATACAGGATATTCTCCGCCGATATTCAGGATTTGCCCTTCAATGGATGTGGCAAGATAATGTTCACAGCAGTTACCGCCATAGCTCGCATCAAATACAGCCCAAGTCGTGTTGGTTGTTTGATTGGTTCGAAGGTCTACGGTGACGAAGTTTGCTTCCAAATCATGTGATTGGGAATCAGTTCGTTCATACGACTCCCAAATTGAGGTGATTTCTTCATCCTCAACCGTTCCTGCGCCATCTCCAAAACAACCCGCAAGCAGCATGGAACATACCAATGCCAAACTCAACAACACCCGTTGCATGATTGTCCGTCCATGCGGCGTGATTTGAAGGCGTCGCTTTGCAGATACCGTTCAAAATGACGACAATTCCTTTTCCAGACGGACCAACCCTTCAGCAGTAAACGAACCCATCCAAGTCAATGCTTCACCGTCGATGCACAAAACCCAGGGTCGTTTTGCGCCCATCGATTCCATGGCTTGTGCAATTTCTTCACCTTCTTCCAATGCAAACTCATGGGGTTCGCTTGAGAGAAGGATTCCTTCCACCCCGTGTGCGATGAGGATTTCAGCATTCACGACAGGATAGCCGGTACCTGATGCTTCAAATTCCGGGACATTGAATCCTAGGGCCTCTATCATGCCTGCAGCATACGTTCCAGTTTGTGCAGCCATGAGTGGTTCATGCCAAATCATAGGTGCGACTGTACCTCTGGATTCGGTTTGGTTAACTTCACGAAGTGAGGCTTCTATTCGCTGGGCAAGTTCCTCTCCTCGTGCATCACAGCCGATGCATGATGCGAGTTCTCGTAACATTGCGGGTACGTCACTCGGACGCTTCACATCACAGACAAAGGTTGGAATTCCTTGCTCCAAGCACCAATCATAAACTGATTTAGGGTTTTCATCCCGGTCCATTACGACCAGCGTAGGTCTTGCAGCCTTGATTTTGGACAGTGTAGGGGTTTTAGTTCCTCCAACAATCGTGATATCGTTGACCACCGGGGAGGGGTGAATGCACCATGGCGTTCTCCCAACAATGGATGAAGAATCAAGACCGAGGTCAAACAAAGTAAGAGTTAGACTTGGAACGAGCGAAACGACTCGCATGTACATCACTCAAGCAACGGTAAAGTGAACAACAGTACCATCCACTTCGAAATGTTCAGCTCCAGCCGGAGGAGTCGCACCTTTTTCGTGGAATATGCACGCAGATGTACGTGTCTCGGTTGCTACCCACGCTTCATCTGCAGCCATCATGCTGGGGGCGTTTTCCATCCACACCTCCAGTTCAATTGTTGCTTCAATGTCGAGGTCAAGGGTCTTACGACGAGCCTGTACGCGACGAGTAATGTCACGAGCCATCCCCTTGGACAGGAGTTCAGGTGTATCGTTCATGTCCAATACAAGACTCACATGTGACGTTGTTTCTCCGTGTGTTACTTCTACAGTTTGAGCAGCAAATCCTTCTCGTTCCACTCGCTTCACTTCAATATCTGAACGTTCTATGAGGATGTCCATGATCGTCGCAGTTCCTGCGTCAATTTGTGCAAGGAGCCCGACAGGGTCCTCTGTTGATTTGATGGCGTTAGCGACATCGTTTACGTTTGCACGTGCTTTTGGTGCAAGTGCTCTGAAATTGGGAGCGAGTTCAATACGTTGGAATCGGTCAAGGTCATTCTCAACCTGAATGATTTCAACATTCAGTTCTTCGGCAAGTAGGTCATGGAATGCAGAGAGGTCGGGACCAGCGACAATGAATCCTTTGGAACAAGGCAAGCGTTGTCGACGGTTGTTGTCGATTCTGACCCTTCTGCCAGCCTCTGCGAGTTCCCGGACCAAATCCATTGAGGCCTCAAGAGCAGGGTCGTGTGGGGGTAGAGTTGCTGTGGCTTTGGCGGCAACTTCGTCCCACTCATCAGCAGTAGCGCCTTCAATTGCCCCTGGAATTCCTAGGGGCCAGTCGGATTGATGGACGGCTAGACCGGTGAGGTTTCGATGAATGGTGTCTACCATGAAGGGTGAGATTGGAGCGATCAGTCGGCACAGGGTAGTGAGCACTTCGTGGAGCGTATGCTGACAAGCCAACTTATCTCCGCTATCTGCTTCGTCCCAAAGCCGGCGACGGCTTCTGCGAACGTACCAGTTTGAGAGGTCGTTAACGACGAAATCTTCCAAGTCTCGACCTGCTTTGTGGAATTGCCAGTTCACAAAGCTCTCGTGATATCCTGTTGCGACAGTGTTCAAGCGGGATAGAATCCATCTGTCCAACTCTGGGCGCTGGGCAGTGTCGCTGCTGGTTGCTTCGGGGTCAAAGCCGTCCAGTGCAGCATAATCAGCGTGGAATTTGTACACGTTCCACAGAGTGAGGAACATCTTGGCATAGGTTTCTCGAACTCCATTTGAATCAAACTTTAGCGGATTCCAAGGGGCCCCTGCAGTTACCATGTACCAGCGAGTAGCGTCTGCTCCTTCACGGTTGAAATGGTCCCACGGGTCAACAATATTTCCTCTGGACTTTGACATCTTCTTTCCCTCTGCGTCGAGGATCAATCCAAGTGATAGGCATCGCTTGTACGCCTTACTGTCAAACACAGTTGTTGAAACGGCAAGGAGGGTGTAAAACCATCCCCGTGTTTGGTCAACACCTTCACAAATGTAGTCCACTGGGAAGGAAGCATCAAATTGTTCTCCTCCGTCAAATGGATGATGCCATTGGGCAAAGGATGCACATCCAGAGTCAAACCAGCAGTCCATGACAAAGGGTTCTCTATGCATAGGTCGGCCGTCATCGGAGAGAAGTGTGAACCCATCAACAATCGGTCGGTGGAGGTCCACATCATCGGGACACTCGGGATTTTCAATACCTGCTGCTACTGCTTTGGCGACTTCTTCTTGAAGTTCCGAAATCGAGCCGATGCATTTCATTTGACCGTCTTCGGTTCGCCATACGGGTAGGGGAGTTCCCCAGTAACGCTCACGGGAAATCGCCCAATCTTTGACGTTGCGAAGCCATTCACCAAAGCGGCCTTCTCCGACCCAGTCGGGAGCCCACTCAACTTCGTCGTTGAACTCAAGCAGGCGTTCTTTGACTGCTGTCATGCGTACAAACCATGAATCCATGGCGTAGTAGAGCAAGGGGTGGTCGGTTCTCCAGCAGTGGGGATAATCGTGAGCGTATTCCTTTTCTCGGTAGAGCAATCCGCTTTGTGGGCCTTTTCCGTTTGAACCACCAGACGCGCTGAGAAGTGCGATAATTGTTGCATCACAGTCCTTAACATAGGTTCCGTCGAGTTCAGGGTGAGTTCCTTCGATGAAACTGCCATCCATTCCAACGGTGTGATGTGCAGGAAGCCCAGCTTCCATCCCGAGGTTGTAATCGTCTTCACCGTACATGACTGCAGTATGGACTACGCCAGTTCCGTCAGTGGTTGTGACCCAATCGGCTTCAAGAACCGTCCAAGCGGTCGTTGAACCCATTCGTGGCACGGCGTCTGGGAACAAGGGTTCGTAGGAACGACCAACTAAACTGCTGCCGGGGAATTCTTCAATGATCTCAACGTGATGTCGCAACACCTCTTTCATGAGGTCCTTCGCAAGAATGAGTTCCTCTCCAACATCAGCACCCCCTGCTCCGGTCCATGAATCTCCAGCCGCTTCCTTGACTCGGCAGCGAACATAGGTCACTTCAGGCCCAACGGCCAAGCCAACATTCCCTGGTAGGGTCCATGGAGTGGTGGTCCAGGCCAAGATGGAGGCGTCTTCGTCGGTTAATTTGAATTTCACATAAACCGACGGTTCTTCGACTTCTTTGTATCCCAAAGCAACTTCGTGACTGGAATACGATGTGCCGGTTTGAGGGCAATAAGGGAGGACCTTGTGGCCCCGATAGAGGTAGCCTTTGTCGAACATTTGTTTGAGAGCCCACCAACACGACTCCACATAATTGTTGTCAAGCGTGACATATGGGTTATCTAAATCCACCCAGTACGCCATTCGCTCAGTCATTTCTCTCCAAGCAGCCTCGTACGTCCAAACCGATTCACGGCAGGCTTGATTGAAGGCGTCCATTCCGAATTGCTCAATGGATTCATTGCTCATCAGGTCAAGGCGTTTCTGAACTTCGATTTCCACTGGAAGGCCGTGGGTATCCCATCCGCCTTTCCGTTCAACTCTGAATCCTTCCATTGTTTTCCAACGACAAACAAGATCTTTGTACGTTCTTGCAACCACATGGTGAATGCCTGGTTTTCCGTTTGCAGTCGGGGGTCCTTCTAGGAATATGAACGGGGCTCCGTCCTTACGATTCTGTATGGAAGAAACGAACGCATTTTCCGATTTCCATTGCTCCAACAGTTCGGTTTCCAAGCGAACTGCATCCAGTTCACCTGCAGAGGAGGGTTGAGCCATGCTCCTTCCACCCGCGAACTTGTTTTCAACCTCACTCCCAAAATGGCTCGTTTGATGTGAGTCTCCAGAGTAACCAGGGATGAGGGCGCTTTGTTCGTAAATTCGCTAGGAAAGTAAATTTTTGGAGGCGTATGTTTCAAGTCCTTGAATGCATACCGAAAGGCATGGCGGATAGGTCCACGAGTGGTCAAGCGTTGATTCTTGTCACGTTGCTTTTGTTCAGTAGCTGGGCTTCCACGCTGGATTGGAGTCCTCAACAAGGTGATGATGTCACCTTGGACGAAGTTAATCCGAGTCATGTTGGGGCGGGTGAAAGCACCGATTTGACACTTTCATCAATGATGAATTCCAACTTAAAATTAGACTTGCCGGCAGATGAACCTTTGACGGGTGCAGAATTAAATTTCAAACCGAAAATTCTGCCCACGCAATCCGGTTTCGTTTGGGATGATGCAACCGATTGGACACACCCTGACGCTATGGTCAATGGAACGTCTGTTTCGGACGGCCGACTGACCGCGTCTTCTAGCGGTAGTCTTTGGGATTTCAACGCCAATAACCAAGGGTGGACGTTTTCAAACAGCTTCGCTGCAAGAGTAACCAGTCCTGCCTGCGGGTTCAACGGCTCGAGCGGAGGTTCGGTTCGAACGTACGGTGGTTCAACGTACGCAACCTCGCCAACAATCAATCTTGCAGGAGGTGCTAACATTCCATTCCATGCCTGGGTTCACGAAGGTCGTAGTGGTTGTGGTGAAACGCCGGATACCAACGAAAACCTACAATTTCAATACAAAGCATCAACAGGCGGATGGACTGCTTTCAAAACGTTCAACGGAGGAGGTGCTCAGACGAGTAACCTGCAATACATGACGATGCTCCCAGCGGCGGCAATCCATGCTAATTCTCAGTTTAGAATTCATCAAACTACGGGCAGTGGAGGAAGTGGAACATGTTGTGATTTCTGGTTTGTAGATGATGTCCATATCGCAACTCCTCCTGAATCCAACTGGACTAGCCCCTCTCTTGGTCATGCGACCGGCGTAACTCAGTTCTTGGCCGATGATACATATTCTCCGTTGTATATTGATGCACAAATCCCTGCTGGTGCTTATCTTAACTGGTCCATCCTTGACAGTTCAGGCGAAGTTGTCCCGGGAATGGAAGGAACAAATCAAGCAACGGTTCCGGTGGACCTTCTTGATCATAATGAAATTGATGAATTCCGCCTCCATCTTGAGTTTAAGGGCTCCTCTGCCGGAATTCCTACAGTTTCCTCCATTACAGGCGATGGTGCCCGAATGGAATCGTTCCAAGAACCTCCGAGTGAGAGAGGCTGGGAACTAAATGGCTCTTCTTTTATTGATGATGCACCCTCAAATCTTACAGCCACTGGATGTGGTATTGATGGTTCGCTTGCGGAAATCGAATCTTTCGCTGAATATCCGGTATTCAATTTGAGCCAATCCTTCCAAGGAACCATGATCTTGAAATGCAATCCACTTGGAATGACCGCCCGTGCACAATGGTCTATTTTGGACAACAGCGGGATGATCGTAGCCCAGGGTTCCTCTCAACTCACCCCGACGAACCGAGCATCAAGTGCATATTCATCCTTCAACATCTTCTCAACACAACTCAATTCAACAGTTCCGAAAGACTACACGCTCGAGACCGTGTATCAACTTCGACAATCATCTGGAAGTTTTTATGTTCCAGTGGCTTGGTCAAATACCTCTTTTTCAACAGTGAACTGGAGCGGGACTGGTACAAATCCACTCTATGCGCCAAACGCATGCATATCTGATGTAAGTAAGTCCTCGGTTGATGTGTTCTCAAACAAAGACAGTTATTACCGCAAGGAACAAGTAAACTTGGTTGTGTTTGGGGCTTGTTATCCCAGCAACACCTTCCCTTCCACTCGGGCTTCATGGGAACTTGTAGGACCTACTGGAGTCGTGTTGCATTCAGGGCAAATTTCTCGCACCTCACCGAATCTTGTTGTGAGTCGTGCGATCAACGGTCTTTCGCTTGTTAATGCAATTCCAGGGATAAATACGGTCAATGTTCAGTTAGAAGCTCTCAATCCCTCTACGTCCCAATGGTTTACGCTCGATACGAGCACGGTCGATATTACGGTTGATTCAAAGTTAGACAAAACTGTTCATGGTGGTGCATTTGACTCCTTGACCTCACCTTGGTTCCTCGGAAGTTCAACGCTTTACGACATTGAAATTGATGCCACTGCAACGAATGCACAATTCGAAATACGCCATCATCCATTGCAGCCTTGGACCGTTGTGACGCTCCCTCATAATCCAACATTGGATGGCGAGTCGGTTGGAGTTCAGATGCGTGTTTCTGCCCTCCCTCCCGCTGACGGAAACATGAGCAATTTTTCATATTGGTACATCGAAGACACCGAACTCGGCCTCTACGGAGGTCAAGTTCCTTCGCAAGCAGGTTTGGATGTCAATCTCGACGGTCGCTTTGAATGGGGTAGAGATGAACCTCGAGTTGGAAGTTGGGGATGGCAGGACCGATTCGGGAATGCGGATGAGCAGGTAGAGCTAACCCTCACCACAGGCTCACCAAGTGTGGTGAAGGCATTGGTGCCTTCAGATGATTTGACATCCTTTGGGTTCGGTTATTATGTGGAAAGCGGACAAATTAACGACGTTGCGCTCTTTGTTCAAAATACACCGATCGCCAATTATTCCTCATCAAACTCTGCTGATACGTTTGTGTTAACACCGCTTGAATTCACAAATTTGGTCACAGAATTGAGTACTGTTGGAACTACGATCTCTGTTGCTGGTACTGAATTTACTGAGGTTCGAATTGAGATTTCAGGTCAAGGGACAGCCACTCTTGGCGGACTGCGGGCCTCTTACAACGCTTCTCACAACTTCATTGCGGAAGCCGACTCGGCCTTCGTTATGAATCTCAATCAGGTGCGAACATCAGTTCCTGACATTGGAGGGATTCAATCGGTTTCATTGCCGTTCTTGGCGACGGAGCGGGGTGGACTTACCGTTGAAGTTGTCCAATTGGATACTTCTACAACTGTGGTTCTACAAAGTGGCGGGATGCAAGATGCTGAATCCGTTCTAACACCCAGCCAAAAGTGGCAGACCATCACGACAGAGTATGATGTCTTTGGAAGTTCAATCGCTCATCATCGGCTTGATGTGTTCAGTGTGAATCACCAAGCTGTTTGGCTCTTCCCTGCGGCAGGTGGTGCTCCGATTGGACTCCTTGATTCATCGTTGGTTGAAGTCCATCCAACAATGCCCATTGAATCAAGTGTTGATGGCACAACGGTCACAACGAACATAACGTTCCGAATGCGACCGATGTGGGACGATGAAATGCTACTAACGGCGACATCACGTTTGGTGCTTCAAAACGGTGTCATCGGAATTCCATACTCCAATACCTGGGGCGACTTCAGTTCTCAGGGTTACGAAAATGACCTTGAAATTAAGTCAGTTGAGTTCTCAAACCAATTTGGACTCTTTGCTCCAAACCGACAATATCTGAAAGGCGGCGAACAAATGAATCTCTCCGTGAATATTGGCTTTGAAGGACGCTCCACCAACGAAGCGTTTCAAGATGGAGATGCACGATTAACGCTTTACCGGGACGGTACTGAACTTTTCAACACGACTTCAATTGATGAGAACTATTGGAATTCAACCCTCAATATTCCTTTTACATATGCAGATGTTACGTGGACGATTGGATTTGAAGCCCTCAACGGATCAACTATCCTTGAACCCGTTGAAATCTCTCGTACCTTTACCGTCGATTCGGTTAAGCCGCGAGTAATGTCTTCCTCGGTTGAACGCTTTGACCACCGGACCCCAAGCCCAACGCAGGTCCTACAAGTCACCATTACTGACCAACCTGTACTGCCAACCAACGTAAACGCCATGGTTTGGAAAGAGTGGGTTGATGATTCGAATCTCAACGGATGGCCAGACGAAGGAGAATACAATCCCCAGTCAATGCTCCTACCCAGTGATTTGACTGGGCTAACCGGCGTATACACGCTGATGCTGGACGACACCGCCGCAAGTTTGGGGCAGAAAGTTGCTGTTTATGTTGAAGGAACCGATCCCTCTGGCTATTCAATTGTTGACGGAGGCTCATCCGATGAGGGTCAACAACTCTTCGTCTACCAACTTGCTGTAGACGGAGCACCGTCCCTTGAGGCTGATGCATTCTCATGGCAGGATGGAAGAAAAGCATGGTTGCACCCCGCACAACCGTATGAATTGGACATCAAAATAACCGAACCCAACGGTGGTTCTGACCTCGCAACTGTGGAAGTTAAACTTGCACACAATCAAGGCAGCGACCCTATGTCTATTGTTTGGGATTTCAATACCGGCAGTTGTACCACAGAATCCATTCATATCATCATATCAGATTGTGAGATGTTGGGTGCAGACGGTCCGGCCAGTCCGTTTGAAAAGGACATGCTGTTGAACATAGAAATGGAGTTTGGCTGGAATACACCTGACTTGGGCGATAATCGTCGTGAACCATCAATCCGCGTTGTTGACCGTGCAGGACAAGAATCAGTGAAGATATTCCCCGAACACCGATGGCGATTCTCAGCAGGTTTGGGTGTCCCAGACGAAACGGTCAGTCTCTTCCTTACTTCGGGTTCCTTCCTCGGTGACGGGGCTCGTGTTACACCGTTAACACAGATGGAAGTCTCTGGAGCAGTTGAATTTGTAGAAACTCATACAATTCCAGAGTTCAACTGCGATGTTGAAGTTCTCTTTGGTGGTCAAACAGCCCGAGCAACTGCAATTGAGGGTATTTGGTCGGTTGAATTACAGGCGCCGGTGGTTTCCGGCTCGTTCTCACTCACGTGGAATGTCGCCTGTCTAGAAGGCCAAGGCATGGATCTCACCGATAAGGAAAATTCAGTTCGCTGGATTCGTGTGGACGGAACCGGTCCAGAGCCGATTGAAGTTCTCTCGCCACGGCCGATGGCTATCCTTGGAGGGGAGAACCACGAAGTCCGTGTCGTCCTAGAAGAATTGGGTGGGTTAGACGTCCAATCGCTGGAATTGGTTTGGCGTGTTGAAGACTTCCTCACCGGCGATACTCTTCGCTCAGGGCGCGTCCCGATGAACCTTCTCGGAGACGAAATTGACGGAAATTATCTGGAAGTTTATGCCAACATGGACCTCACGGAAATTACCGACGAGATGATGCTAGACCGCATGGTCGTGTCCATTCGTATTGACGGTCGTGACCTGGCTGGGAATGATGTCCTCAGCATTGGTGGCGAACCTTCTGGCCTGATGATTTCAACGTGGAACATGGAATGGCTTCAGCCGAAATTCGAACTTTCCCCGTCCGCATTATCTTACTCCCGTCTCTTGATTGACGTTGGTGAAACGACTTCAGTTCAGCTTGAGGTGGAAAATACAGGCTCACTCGCTGGCTCAATTGATGTTATCTTTGAATCCGTTGAGTTTGATGGCACTCGTGAACTCATTCAACGAACTTCCGTAACGGCAGAAGCCGGCAGTATTGGCCTTGTGACCTTGGACTGGGGGCCTTCAAGCCCAGGTGTTCAATGGGTCGTTGCTACGCTTGAAAATGGCGAAACCAGCAGTGGGCCTACCGTGGATGTGCGTGCTGCCGAAGAACCATCCTTCGGAGAGAAGGTCTTTGGAGATGTGAACCCGATTATTGGAACGATTACCGGACTTCTATTCTTTTCCGTCATCATAACCCTCTTGGTCATGATGAAACGTATGACTGCAAATCAAGGTTCAAAGATATCGTATGATTGGGACGAGTATTCCTCAGAACTTGAGGATGATGAAGACGATGATTACGAGGACGATGAGGACGATGATGATTCAGATGCTGGTTCAACTCAACAGTCCGATGGGGCTCTTGAAACAGACTGGGTCAAAGGCGCTGATGGTTACTGGTGGTATCACGATAAAGCAACGAATGAATGGTGGTACAAAGACGCCGATGGCGAAATTGTCAAGCATCCTTGATTTAGACTGAGGTGAATGTATGAGCATCATCGCACTGTTGCAAATGGATGCTACCGTAGGTGATTTGAACGGTAACGCCAATCGTCTTTCGCTGCTTGCTCAGCAAGCACATGATGAAGGTGCAACCATTGGCGTTTCTACTGAATTGGCCGTATGTGGCTATCCGCCTCGGGACCTTTTACTGGAACAGGATTTCATACAGCATTCTCTTGATGTGGCACTCAATATCCGAGTTCCAATTCCTCTCTTAGTCGGCACCCCAATTCCACCTCAAGACGACCGTTCTTTACCTACGAATGGCGTTATTAGGTGCGGACCAGATGTTGCTTCCATAACCGCCGATAAGAGTTCAAGAGTTGTTGCCCAAAAACAACTTCTTCCCACCTACGATGTTTTTGATGAGGCTCGGTATTTCGCAGCAGAAAATCGGTCGGGACTCGCACGGTCGATTGGAGGAATGACACTCGGTGTTACGGTATGTGAAGATGCTTGGCAGTCTGCTGGAAAAACACCGTCAGCATACGAGCAAGACCCCATTGAACACATTGCAGAATGGTGCCGCCAGGGCGTTGACATCAATGCAACGGTAAACCTCTCAGCATCACCGTTTCACAGCGAGAAGTTCAGCACTCGCTTGGAGGTTGCTCGTCATGCCGCCTCTGTTCTCAATCATCCATTTTTGTTAGCGAATCAAGTTGGCGGTAATGATGACCTTCTGTTCGATGGAAGAAGCATGGTAGCATGGCCTGATGGCCGTGCAGTTGTTGCCCCCTCTTGGCACGAAGGCGTACTGCTTGTTGATCTTAACAACCCACAAGGGTGCAGTTGGGTTCCAAGTTCAGTCGATGATGCACTTTCCATTGGACAGAGCGAACTTGTGATGCTCGGAGCACATGACACCGACCTTCCTGGAGAACACACCATTGACGAAATCACGGACGCCGTAGTCACAGGACTGGCTGATTATTGTCGAAAATCGGGTATTACCTCTATTGTTTTGGGTCTTTCAGGTGGAATCGATTCTGCCGTCGCTGCTTGCGTTGCAGTTGAAGCTCTTGGCCCTTCAAACGTAACGGGGTTAGCCATGCCGAGTCGGCATTCCTCACAGCATTCCATTGACGATGCCGAGTATACTGCAACCTCACTCGGAATGCATCATCGGGTTCATTCCATCGACGGTATGCATCAAGCAACCGAGCATGAATTCGGGACGGTATTAGTTGACGGTCATGCAGTAGCAGGAGAGAATCTTCAGGCTCGCTTGCGTGCTCTACTTGTGATGGGATACGCCAATGCACAATCCAGCATGGCCATCACCACGGGAAATAAATCCGAAATAGCTCAAGGGTATTGCACACTCTACGGAGACATGGCTGGAGGATATGCTCCGCTGGGTGATGTCTACAAAATGGAGGTCTACGCAATGGCCGAACTGTTCAACCGTAGGGCTATTGACGCAGGAAATGCTCCGCCGGTGAACGAATCAACGCTCACAAAACCTCCGTCTGCTGAACTCGCTCCAGACCAAATTGACGAGGATACATTACCGCCATATGCGCTATTGGACGAACTTCTAAGAGCCCATATTGAATTGGGAATGAATGCAGAACAGATGGTCCAGCATGGTTACGAGGCGGCTATGGTTGCTGATGTATTAACACGGCTGGAGCGAAACGAACACAAGCGGTGGCAAATGGCTCCTGCGCCCCGTGTGACTTCACGTGCCTTTGGACAAGGATGGCGCAGACCTCTAGCATCTCGGCACGATTGGAGAGGCTCCTTGTAGCGTCGGTGGAGTCAAGAAGCCAAAACATGACGGCATGGTATGGCCGGACCGATTCACAACATTGCGGGTTACCGTTTTGTGAATCTTGAGGACCGTGATGAATTACAGACCTACTATCGTAGCGTTTGTGATGATTTAGGATTGAAAGGGACAATCCTTCTTGCACCAGAAGGGATTAATTTCTTTCTCGCAGGAACAGAGCGCTCAGCAGAAACCTTCGTGAATCACCTTGAACGCGATGCCCGATTCAAAAATATCCCACTCAAGCGTTCGTTTACAGACTATCAGCCCTTTAATCGCATGAATGTACGGAAAAAGACTGAGATTATCTCGGTAGGAATAGAAGACATCAAGCCTTCTGAATTCACGGGAGATGAGATTCTACCTGAAGAACTCAAAGCGATGTTGGACAAAGGCACTCCGGTTCACGTACTTGATACTCGAAACGATTACGAATTACGAGTTGGGACTTTTGAACAAGCAATCGACCTTGACATTCGTACGTTCCGAGCCTTTCCCGAGGCAATTTCCAAACTTCCCGAATCGATGAAGGACGAAGAAATCGTTATGTTTTGCACGGGAGGTATCCGTTGTGAGAAAGCCAGCGCCATTATGATCGATGCAGGATTCAACAATGTAAAGCAACTCAAAGGTGGTATTCTCGGTTACTTTGAAGCCGTTGGAGGCGCTCACTGGAACGGTGACTGTTTTGTTTTTGACCAGCGTGTAGCAGTCAACTCTAAACTTGAGGAAACAGAAGTTGTAGTATGCTTTGCATGCCGAGAACCGCTCTCCTCCGATGAACAAGCATCCAAGGACTACACCATCGGCGAATCTTGCCCTTATTGCATTGGGCGTAACCCCGATGTTACTGCACGTTAAGCACCATCCAATCGTCTGAAATTTCCCCATGGCTGAAACGATGCCATTCATGGCCGGATACTCCGTCATGTGCGATGAAGAACGCTTGTGTATCTGTCAAAAGCAGCGGCCCATAGGTGCCGCCAAGTGAGGAATTTGAACTGCCCGGCCAAGGGTTGTATTGCAGGGACATTTCAGTTCCATCGGTTGACCAAAGTGATACGCCGTGAGTCGTTGACGCATCTTGGCCAGACGAGAGTACCAACCATTCTCCGTTGAGAGGTACGGCATCAACAAGGACGGATGAACTCACTCCAGGTGTCATGTCGGTAATGAGTGAGGTTCCATTCACCGTTCCGTCAGTCACGCAGAGTTCTGTTCCATGCGCTCCCATGAAACAATCAAACATCATGCTGTCTCCCGAAACAAAGCCCCCCAGTGTTCCACCAGGCGCGAATATTGTTGTTGATAACTCATGGGTTTCACCGCTGCTCAAGTTGGTTGCCCACAGCGTTGCATCAGTTCCTGAAAGTAAGGCATCAAAGACCAAGGTGTCGTTCAGCAAATGAATTCCAAGGTTTTCACCGATGTATGAATCTCCAGAAGAGGGTGCAAGATTGGTCAACCACTGAGACGTTCCATCATCCATCAAATGAACAACTTGGCGCACAGTTCCTCGCTGAGCAACTGCAAACAAATCATGTCCTTGGCTCACCCATGCAGAAACAAGCGTGCCTCCAGAAGGGCTGAGGTTCCATACAAGTAATTGCCCCGCAGCGTTGACCCGGTAGGGTTCATCGTCGCCATTGACATCCTCTGCATTAAACCACAAATTCTCTCCATCTCCGTAAAGCATGTTGCTCCCAAAGGCTGAGAGTGCAGATAACTCACTTGCAAGTGTTGCTGAAACAGTGGTGTCCCAAGATGGATGAAGAGCGATGGAGATTAATTCAGACCCGTTAGACCAAAGAAGTTCGCCACTTGTGGAGCGAAGTATCATTCCGTCCATCCAAGGTACAGGCAGATTCAATGCGGCGTCTCCTAGAGAAAAGGTCCCAGCCAGTGTTCCATTGGTGACCCAAATTTGGCGTCCATTTAGGCCATCATCAGCATCAAACATGAGAACGTCCTGATGTGCTTGTTCGATGTGAGAGAATCCAATATCTCTGCCCGGTAGACTTTCTCCGCTGGGGTTGATGTCTGCTAGCAATTCAGTGTGCTCCGAAGTACCATCACTCATGTATAATTCACAGCCGTTCACCCCGTCTGTAGCGGCAAAGATAAGGCGGTGTGAATCTGGAAGGAAGCCTGCATTTTCGCAGGTTGTAGTAAATGAGTTTGAAATTCCTGAAACGATGTCTGTGATTCGTTCAGAGATTAACGGTGAAAAGCAAAACTTCAGTGATGCACGAAGTTCTCCCTCTCCAAGGAGTTCATCGTTCGCAACATCGTCACCTCGCCCATCATCAACTCCAAACAAGAGTATGAATCCTTCAGCGCATAAGTACGAAGGAGCATCATGCCGTTCGATCAGAGCAGATGAACCGTTTACGCCCGAATTTCCATCAATTCCTTGCTGGCCGTTCATTCCAGGCAGTCCATTGGTTCCGTTACAAATCACATGACTGCTTACAACTTCTTCTTCGTCAAGAGCATCACTAAAATCTTCATCAATTCCAGTGGAGATCACGACTCCTCCCTGAAGACATTCTTCATCTCCAATTGGAAGTTGTGCGGTTATCGCCATTGATGGCGCTGGGGAAATTCCGTTTGTTCCAGGAATTCCGGAACTGCCAGAACTGCCTTGGAGTCCATTGCATACGATTGAAGAAGTAGAAATCTCATCGAAATCCAAAATATCATTTTTGTTGACGTCAATCCCTGCTTGAAGTTCAGTTCCACCTTGGTAGCACTCATCTCCTTCGTTGAGCTCAATACTTTGCACCAACATTGCCTCAGAAGAACCGAAAGCGTCTCCTTGGGTGAGTAAGTAATGATTGTATCCTGCAAGTCCCAAGGCAGATACAATCAGTAGAACTTGAAGAACAGACCACATTTTATTCGTTGAATCTTGGTTGTCTTCATCTTGTTGAGAACCGCCCCCCTGTTCCTGATTTCTTTCTTCGTGATGTTCTCGTTGGGTTTGATGAACCATGGTATGGCGAATGCATTCATCGGATTCAAGGTTGTTCCCGTTCATCATTTGGGGGGCATATCTTTCCAATGAAGGGGTGAATTGATGAAGCACAGTGTCTTGGACGGAATATGGACATCCCTGAACGGTTGCTTGGTCAACTAAACGGTGAGGAAGGCCCAACTCGGCAAAAAGCAGCACGATTGGTCCTTGACCTTGCTGAAACAGCCAAGGCTGATGGATTTGTTGAAGCAGTACACGCTCACGTTTCAGGTGTTTCAGTAATTACTGGTGGTCACGGTTTGCGTCAATTCTTAGCCGACCTTTCGGAGAGCAGCGACGGTAGAGTTTCCATTCCGACGACCCTAAACTCTGCAGGTTGCGACCATGAAAAGATGGACGAAATGGACATTGCGTGGCCAAATTTCCTTGAACAACAGTTCGAAATCATTCAGGCTTATGAGGAACTTGGAATTCAAGCGACCCTATCATGCACTCCATATGACCGAGGTGTTGATGACGGCTCGGGAATTGCTTCATGGGCAGAATCCAATGCCGTATGTTTCTCAAACACATGGACGTCCCTCATCACCAATCGGGAATCTGGCCTTTCTGCTTTGGCAACAGCACTAACCGGTTATGCTCCTCGCTGGGGGCTTCATTTGCCCGAACACCGAATGCCAAACATGTTGGTTCACGTTGAGGCAAAACTGTCTGATTTGTCCGACTGGTCTGTTCTTGGCGATTGGATTGGGAAGCAAGTACGCCCAGAGTGGGACATGCCCTTTGGACCAATGCCTCTTGTGACCGGCCTCCCTTCCTTCATCAGTTTTGCCTCTAAGAAAGCCTTGACTGCCGCTGCTGCAAATTACGGTTGTGCTCTTCTTTGGGCAGATGGACACTCTGCTGACCCTCCATTAAGTCGGACTGAAGACGGATGGGCTGCACCAGAATCAGGATGGCAGGGAGCGTTGACATTCACAGAAAAGGACCTTGGGAAGAGATACGACGAATTGGCTCCAACCGGACAGGTGGATTTGGTGGTAATCGGCTGTCCGCAAGCCAGCCTTGAAGAAATTCGTACCACTGCTTCTGCCGTACGCTCGCACATGGAAATGGGGAAGCGCATCCCTGACCATCGATTATGGGTGTTTACTTCAGGTGAGAATTACGAACTTGCCCGTGCCGACGGGTCGTTGGATTTACTCGAAGATGCCGGAGCCCTTATCCTCAAGGACACTTGTCCAGAAGTGACACCTTATAATCGCAGCAAATACAACCACTTGCTAACAAATTCGCTGAAGGCTGAGCACTACCTGACAAGCGGGCTAAATCGCTTGCCGACAAGTGTTATGCCCATTCAAGGGTGTGTTTTACACGCCTTTGACCCAACCCTAAGTGCAGGTGAACGCCCAACACTCCAAGCCAAAGCCCAACCTCAACACGCGAGTAATAAATCCCATCAAACAGGGGAAGCCAGCCTTTTGGGTGAAGGTTTGAGCTCTCAGGATGATTTTGTAGTGACTGGGCCTGCAATGGTAAGCGATGTACCGATAACCTACCTCGGTTACGTCAATCGAGATACAGGTGTAATTGAAGAAACTGGCCACCCATTGGACGGTCAAGCAATTGAGGACACGATTTTGATCTATCCAAAGGGTTCTGGGTCAACAGTCGCACCTTATGTGCTGATGGGCCTTCTTTACACCGATAAGGGTCCTAAAGGAATCGTTAATCGCGATGTGTGTGCATTGACCCTTCCTGCATGTTCTCTGTTGAACCTACCTTACGGTCATGGATTTGATGAAGACCCTTGCTTGGCCATTAACAACGGTGATTTGGTGGAACTACGAAGAAGCGGCTCCACCGTAACGCTAACGGTTCTTGAACGAGTAAAGGTGGACTCATGACGAAACGTATCCTGGTCACCGGGGCTGCAGGTTTCATCGGTTCTTCATTGTGCGAGCGACTTGTTGAAGACGGACACCGTGTTGTAGGCTTGGATAACTTGTTCCGAGGGCAACTCAAACACCTCAGCGCTCTTGAACATCTTGAAGAGTTCCATTTCATTGAGGGAGACGCTCGTGAAGACTCCGTGCTGGATGCGTGTGAGGCGATTTATGGCGGTTTTGACCTTGTTCACCACCTTGCAGCCATCAACGGAACGCGTTGGTTTCACGAGGCGGCAAGAGATGTCATCAATGTCAACATCAACACAACGCTCGCCACTCTTGCTGCGGCTGAACGTTGGAATGCCAGATACGTGTTTGCATCTTCACCAGAAGCTTTTGGAGAAGAGGAACTGATGCCTCTAAGTGAGAGTTCAGCAAGTTCCTTTCCTTCGGCTCACCAACACCAGCGTCATTCATACGGGGGGAGTAAATATCTTGGAGAAGTGGCGTTGCAACATGCTGTTGCTTCCGGTCTTGACGCTCGAATTGTTCGTCCTTTCAACGCGTACGGGTCAAGGTTACTTGGAGACGACTACGGCCAAGTGATCGGGATGATGTTCCAAGCTGTAGCATCAAATCAGTCCATTCAAATTCATGGGGACGGTTCTCAGACCCGATGTTTTACCCACATTGATGACGTTGTGGACGGCTTCGTACGTGCGGGCGCCTTGGACGGTGATGTCGTTGAAAACAAACCGCTACATGGATGCTCGTTCAATATCGGAAGTACAGAGGAAGTCAGCATCACAGAATTGACGAGTTTCATCAAGAATGCTGTTGATGACCCGGATGTACGTGTCATCAATACTGAGGGCTACCACGGTGATTCAAAGCGTCGTGTTCCCGATTGCACATCAGCGGAACATTTGCTTGGTTGGAAATGCTCGACTTCGTTAGAAACCGGATTAAAGCGAGTTTGGCGAGAACTGAATCTTCAGCCATAATGCTTGGTGACTCGTTTTTTCCATCCGCTTGGAGCCGGCGTCATGTCGTCCCTTCCGTGCTGGCAGAGAACTGCCAATCCACCATCAGGGGCGGTCTTTGAAGAAAACCACACCGCCTTGACTCGCATGACGGCAATTCGTGCAACTGCGCCAGGGAGTTCGTGTTCCTCGACATATTCGGCCTCGATCGCTGCAATACTTTCGGACAACAGAAGAGGTTGAGAATCAACGGTTTGCAAACCATCAATGAGCAATCCTTCATCTTCTCCCAGAGGGAGCGGAGTCGCTGTTTCGTCAACGAGTTCCACTCCACGTTGTGTGGCTGGCATTAAGTTGAGAAGAATTCGGCCTGTAGTTCGCATGTTTGTTAGCGTGTCACGATGACGCCCGTCCTTGTGTACTGAAAACGATGCTGTGAGATAAGGCGGTGCGGTTGAAACGGCCATAACAGATGAAAGCGGTGCAAAATTTCGCTTTCCTTCGGAGTCCAGGGTTCCGGCGATTACGACGGGGCGAGGTGAAAGGACATTGTTCAGCCAAGTACTTCGCTCTACGTGGGTCATTTCATCAACATCAAGACGATTGATGGGTTGAGCATGGTCAATGTTTTCCTCAAACCATCGGTCCAGTGTCCCGTCCGCAATTTCTTCAATGGCATGCTGATTGAATTCCACATATGCTTCCCATCGGGGGATTTCCTCTCCTTCACCTCGTTCCTTCTTTCGGGCGATCGACGCCTTAGCGTATGTGTTGCAACGTTCTAAAAATGCTGTGACAATTGATTGTTCATCCATTTAATTCGCCTCTTGTTTGGTGTCGTATTCATTCCTTGTCATCAGAAAAGAAGCCGGGTTCCCTACCCACACTTCATGTTCTGGAAGGTCTTTAGTGAGGACGGAGCCAGCACCGAGAACGCTTCTTTTGCCAATATTACATCCAGCAATAACAGTGACATTTCCTCCTAGGACTGCACCTTGTGCAATGTGGATAGGCGCCCACTTGTTTGAGTCCCCCGAAGGAGGAAATCGGTCATTGAGTAGGGTGGCGTTTGGGCCAATGAAAACATCGTTTCCTAGCACGGAGCGGTCCGCAATATATGCGGATCCTTGAATTTTACAATTTTGACCGAGAGTTACTTCCTGTCCAATATGGGCTAATGCCCCAATAGAGGTGTTTGAACCAACCGTTGTTCCCTTGCCAATGTGGCACGGCCACCAAGCCACGGCTCCGTCTCCAAGGTCAATGCGTTCTCCAGTAAGGGGATGTTCTGGCATGAAATCACCTCAATCGCTGAGGGATAATTCACGCATGAGCATGTCAACGTGCCCTTTGGCTTTTACATTGTATCTGCACCATGCCAAGGTCCCATCGGCGTTGATGACAAAAGTTGACCGAGCGCAACCCATGTACTCCTTGCCGTAATTTTTCTTGAGGCGCCAGGTTCCAAATGCATGGTGAAGGGATAGGTCTTCATCCATGAGGAGTGGGAAATTGAGATCTTGTTTCTCAATGAATCTACCATGTGATGCGGATGAATCCTTTGAGACGCCCAGAACAACGTAGCCCTCGGTTACGAAACGAGCCATATTGTCTCGAAAATCACAGGCCTGCGTGGTACATCCGGGAGTCGAATCCTTTGGGTAAAAATAGAGGATGACTTGCTTTCCTTGTGCGTTGTATTCGCTTAATTGATGCGTTGTTCCATCTTGATCGATTACGGTAAAGTCAGGGGCTAGGTCTCCAGGAGACAAGGATACGGTGTCGCTCATGATGAAAGGGAGATGGCCGTCCTCCTAAACCCATTGCATCTCGTTTTGTCCTTGTAATTCTATGATGTGGAGCGCAGTACTCGCTTTTCCCATTTATGCAAGGTGAATAAAAATCCATCCATCGTGAATAAAAAAGGGGTTTGCAACCGATTCTTTCAATAACCGGCGGGCCGCAGTCTTGAGCATGGTCGGCGCACGTATGTCTCGTAAGACGCGTCGGTATTTCAAGAAAATACAGCGTGCTACGACTAAGTTCATGCTCCAAGAAGTGGCCAGTGCCATACAAACCGAGCTGGATAAGCGTCATCTTTCCTACGATGAAGCGCTGATGCTTGGAAATCTCATTCAAAATAGGGCTGACCAAGTCCCTGGGGACGGAATTGTCTATGCCATATCCGACCGAGATGCATACCGAAGGACGCTGGAATTGTACCTACGGGACGCCCTTCTTACCCGAACAGAACAATTGCTTTTGTGGGAAGAACGGCGCAGATTAGGAATCAGCGAAGATGAGCACGAACACCTTTTGAATCAACTCTTAGCCCAATGGAAGCGTCAAGGCAAGAACGTGACCATCGACCGATTTACCAAACCAGGGGGTACGGGCAATGTCTAATCGCTTATCTCCACTTTTCTTGGTTGGGCTGCTTGTTTTCACAAGCCTTGCTCCACTTACAATGGCTGAAGATGGTGCCCGCTCATCCCCCGATTTCATCATTACTTCATTCACTTTGGATGATGCCGGTTCTATCCTAGACGGAGGTTCAGTTGTTGCAGAAGCGGCAACACACATCGTTCGTGTTCAGGTTCAAAACATTGGACTTGCCGCTGGGCAGGCGTCGCTTGCAATCTACCATCAAGGGACTTCTACTTCAGGCGATACAGTAGTTGGAAGCACCGACCTTGGCGTCATCAACAGCGGCTCAAGCAGCAATGTCGTAGTGTTTGCATGGTCTGCCACCCTTGGGCCCGATCAAATCCTGAAGGCAAAAGTCACTTCTACCACAGACATTAACAACTTAAATAACGATGAAGAATTGCTCGTAGACGTAACAACAACTCAGGCGGCATCTGTTCCAAGCATCATCGATATACCCGAGCCAGCCGTTGGCCAAACCAGCGTTGTCTGGTCGAAAACTATCCATGATTTCAACATCAATGTCCGTAATGATGGAGTGAAGAATTTCTCGGCATCGTATAATCTCGTCTTCACAGATGTCAACAATCCCGGGACTACGTTCACAGAGACCTCTGCTACCGTCCCAATCATCCGGCCAGGTTCCCTGTACAATGGTGGAGCTACCCCTTCAATCGTTTCAATGAATTTTGATGCGACCGCACTCACTGGTGAATGGGCAGTTGTTGGTACAATGACAGCAACAGGAGTCGGTTGGAGTCAATCCGTCCAATTCATTGACTTCACAGTTGTATTTTCAAACTACAACGCCGAAGTCATTACTGCCCAAGACCGAAGCGTTGAGCCTGGTCAAGGTACTACGCTCACTTACATTGTGAAGAACATCGGGCTCTCGAGTGATGACTACTCAATTGGACTATCCTCCGCAGTTGGGTGGGTTGACGCAACATCAACTCCGGCCAGCACCGCTACGATTTCCCCGGGAGTTACAACGGCCGTTCTCGTACAAGTTGATGTTCCAGCTAATGCACTTCGTACTGATTCGGAACTCGTCACGCTCACACTCACTTCGTCGGGGAGTAGTTTTGTCTACACCATGCAGACCACAGTTCTTGCAGGGGAGTCTTATGATGTCACGGTAACAATGCCTGTTGCGACCGAAATGCTTGTTCCGGGAAATGAAACCCCAATTCTCTTTGATGTGACAAACGATGGAAATTCTCCAAGTGCATTTTTGCTAACTGCTGGATTGACCCAAAACGCAGTCGGTTGGGATTTGGAATTCACGCACCCTATTACGGGCGTTCTTTTGGCCGGAGAAACTGTAAGTCTGTCTCTAGGGGTTAAGCCACCGACCATCAAGAATCCACTTGTTCCTTCCGAGCACAATCGTGCAGGCGACTCAATGGGAGTTTACATACAAGCCCAGTCAACGCTAGGCGGACTCCCGAGTATGGGCTCAACCCCAATCGAAATACTGCCGGTCATCATTGTAGACCCAGGTCTTCCTTCTGAGCCTATCGATATGACCGTTGAACAAGTCCTGGCCGCACGTGCAGGGACTGGGTTAGAAGAGATTCTTGACCTTGAGGTAGAGGTTCGCCACAATCTTGTAAATGATTTGTCTGAAGAAGTGGATGCCACCCTTTCTCTTGGTGCCAAAGTGTTTACTTCGGATTCTTCAGGAGGATTTGACGAAGCCGCACGGTGGGCCGTCGGCCTAACAACAACTTCGTTCCCTGCTATGTCGCTTGGGGATACGGAATCAACGAAACTAACCATTCAAGGGCCAGCTGATGACTATCCGGTGTCGGGTCAACTGAAGGTCCCCATTACAGCCACTCCCACCCTAGGCGCCGTCCATCTAGGGTCAAACGTGATTCCTTCTGCAATTACTCAAATTCTAACTCTGAATGTCCCTCCAGTGCTTGGAGCAAATGGATATGCCGGTGACCCTCTCAATGCTGTTGTTGGCGAAATGACTCAGTTCAATCTCTCTCTTGCCAACTCTGGAAACAACATGACCTCTTATCGCTTGGTCATGGAGGATACGCTGCCAGAAAATTGGGTTGCTTCGTTTTCAAACACCTCATCTCTTGTATCGACCACACTTCTACAAGTGCCAGCAAATGTAGCAGATCACCCCACTGTCGGGAACCTTCATATCAGCGATTACATCGTTGTTGTAACCACCGACCCTCTGGCCCCTGCCCAAAGTATTGAGAACCTAAGAATTCGAGTAGAAGAACTCGGGACTCAGGCAATTATTACTCATTATGATCTGCCCATTCTCGTTGGCGAAAAGGTCAACGCTGCACTTAGCCCGCCGACTCAAAAAGTCAACCTCACAGTTGGTGAATCGCTCTCTACACGAATCACAGTGAACAATGTTGGAAACACCCCTGCGGACTTCACGGTTTGGATTGATGATGCAGACGCCGGAGAAATCACCTACACCATGGAAACCCCTGCGACCCTTTCAATTGGCGCAGGTTATGCTGAAACCATCAAAGTCCGACTCACTCCATCTGAAGACGCTCGTGCAGATGAGATCTACAAGGCCATAGTTTGGGTTTCAAATCCCGAATCTGGCCTCTTAGTATCTGCTGAAATCATAGGAAATATGACCGAAAACCACGGCATGGCAATTAGCACTGTGGAGAGCATTGGTGTTATTCCAGGTACAGTGGAAACCGTTGACTTTAGCATTACAAATAACGGTAATTTGGAAGAAGACGTGATTGTGGAAACGAAGGTTAACGGTGACTGGGTTGTTACTGATGCAAACTTCTCTTTGAATCTTGATATTGATGAACTCTATTCTGGCACACTCGACATCTCAGTACCCTCCGTTGGAGGCGATGATAATTTGCAGAATGGTTCGCTCTACCCAGTGACTATTCGTGTTTTGAAACCTGTCACTTACGAAGAATTAGGAACTCATACCTTCAATTTGGTCGTCGCTCCGCTATTTATGGTTGAGGCTGATGATTGGCCTTCTGAGATGTTTTACCATGCAACATGGTCACGTACGTGGAATGTTGAGTTGACGAACACCGGAAACAGTGATGTTGAAGTCAATGTAACATATTCACTTCTCAAAGGAGGTCTTGCAACTCCATCAACGGACTGGGTCATTGTGAGTCCAGCGCCTGAAACCCTCAATCTTGTGCAAGGGGTTCCGACAAGTTTCACCTTTTCAGTCCAATCTACAAAGGCGGACCCAGACCTCACTCTTGCAGCAAATCTAGCCGTGAAGCTTACTCCAACCGATTCAGCCGTAGAAGGGAGTGCTGAATACTTCACGAACCTTAAGATGAGCCGATTCTTTGAGGTCTCGGATACCAAGGTTGAACCAACTGGCGGATCAAGCATCACCTATCCGATTCAATATTCTCACATTCCTAACGGGCCGGGAACGCCCGTGGCTTACGAAGTTGAATTGTGTAAGGCTGAGCGTTTACTGGACTTTACATCGCTGGGACAGGATGCGACCCTGCATCCATGGTCGTTTGCTATTGTCGTAGATGATACCGAATATCCTCTTGACTTGACACAAGAATGTGGCATAGAGTCGCTCGGAGCAGAATCTCGGATCTCTCTCCCAACTCGAAGTGCCTATGTTACCACTGAACCCATTTATCTCAAGGTTACTCCGCCAAATGTCGACATTCTTCCAGGTGACGGATGGGATTTAAGCATGAGGTTGTACCATCCGGACGAGAATGTTGGATACACCGTCTCTGAGAAAGCAACATTCACGTACGAACTTGCTGTTTTCGCCGACCCTGCGATCATGGCATACGGGCCTAAATCCGATGTACTTTACGAAGGGGAAGAAGAGATCTACTCCGTTACAGTGAAGAATAAAGGCACCGCAATCGCCCTCGGTGTGTCGGTACAACTAGACTGTGGCGAAGACATAACTATCCTCTCAACTCCTGAAAGGTATGGTGACGGTAGTATGATTCCGGTACTTACCGCTGGTCAAGAAATCGACCTGGAATGGACCATCATGCCGGCGACAATTGATTGGTGGGAAGTTAATTCTCAAGTTGATTGTAATATCTCGCTTGATTCTATCTATGCTGGAGACGGTAATCTTGAATCCAATGACCAAGAATTGGTAAAGCAAGAAGTTCTATCTTCCTCGCCTGGACTCTCAATTGCCTTTGTTGCATGTATTGTTGCTGCTCTCGTATCCCTTGCCTTTACTCGCCTGGCTACACAGTCTGAAAAATGGCAATTGGGCGGAGTATATGCTGGCGTCCTGAGTTTCGGATTTGCATTCCATCTTGGATTCGGATACGAAGTGCAAGGAGTTCCCGTATGGGGCCCAACAATTTTGATTCTCTGTGCATTGTGGATCTGGCGAATGACTTGGAAGAGCAGCGAAGAATTCCGCCTCATCCACGAAGATTATCAGCGTGCTAGAAAGGGTATATCAACGATTTATTCAGACCACTTTGAAGCACTAGCAGACGGTCGTCGTCAATTGACCATCATTCTATCAATTCCAGTTCTTGGTATGTTGGCTATCATCCTTGGCTTGCCCCCACAACTCTCAGCGAACAGTGAAAATCTCGTTGTTATGGGTTCTTACTTCCTTATCACCATGATTGGAGTATGGTACTTCCTCAAGCGCTCGGATAAGATGTACGGCAATCTATACGGTCGATTAACCGACGCAGAAATCAAGAGTATTCGCATTGAACGGGATCTCGGCGACCCGGCACGTTTGCTCAACGATTTGGCTGATGATGGGCTGGATTTGTCTTCTTTGCTTAGACCTGCTTCCATTGAAATTGGTACGCTTCCAATCACGGGAGAGGCTGCCACTGAAATGGATATGATTTCTGGATTTGAAACGGAGGTGGAAACCGATGTCTGATGGTGAGATGAATTTTGAAGAATCCTCGGCCGAAGACCTCGCTGCCCGAGAAGCGGGAATTCTTGAGGCTTCTCAAGCATTGGAGCGAATTGCACGAAAGGCAGCCCGCCGAAACAACGCCTCATTGACAGAATCCGAACTCGACCTCGGTGAGGCAAAAGTCTACCTGGGCATGCACAATCTTTCTCGTGCAAAGAAAAACATCAAGCATGCTGAATCTATTCTAGAATCTCTTGAAGAAGATGTTTTGCACCTTCGCCGGAGCATCGCCATGCTTCACAGACTCTTGGTTCACAAGCGAATCAGCCTTGACGAAGCAGAACATATTCTGTTGAAACTTCGTGAATCCACCGCAGCGGCTGAAGTGGGTGATATACGTGCGGCTACCGAGGAAGTGGAATATCTTCTTGAAGACCTCATTGGGGGCAATTCTTCGACGCTCAATCCCTTCCTCTTCCGCCACTTCTGGATGGGCGTAGATACGCGCTGGCCTGCAGGCGGTGACGCTGGTGTTCTCCTTGTCCGAATCATCAACGATGGTCCAATTCCGATGCCCATGCTGCGGTTGAAACCCCCAGTCCCAGAAGGTTGGACTGCATTCCCTCCGAACGTGGACCTTCCAATTATTGCACCCGGAGGAAACATCCCGCTGCGATTTGAGATCAAACCAGATTACAGGATGACTACGGAAGATGTCCCTTTGACCCGAAAACTCTCTGTTGCCACTTCATATGAAATGCGCTCTGGAGAGATCACAATTACTATGCGGGCACAAAACCGTTCCATGGAGCCGTTGTCTGAAATTCTTCTTTCCCCCTGGCTTCCATCTGGCTTTACGGCAGAGGAACTACCGTTCATTCGACATCTCGCTCCTGATGAAGTGGCCATCGTACGTATGCCACTTCGAATTAACCTCGGTCAAGGAGGCTCTTCTTGACCTATCACATTCCACTCGCATGACGAGTGAAAAAAATATAAAAAAATGGTGAAAAATATGAAAAACGAAAAAACGAACGAAAACCGCGATGAACTTGCGGCTATCGGTATTGGTGCAATGATTGTCTTCATTGCTCTAATCCTAGTAGCTGCAGTTGCTGCTGCCGTCATTATTCAGACGGCAGAAAAGCTGCAACAAAACGCACAGAGTACCGGTGAAGACACAACAGACATGATGGCAGGTAAAATCTTCATCAACTCGATTGTGCTTACTGGTGCTGGTGGTGCTGGTACAAACCTGTACATGACCTTTGAACTTGCACCCGGATCTGATCCGTTGCTTGCAACTGCAATTGAATACAACATCATTTGCGAAGGAACCGGTGCAGCCAACGGATTGTCTCAATTCGGGAACTTTGGTTCAACTGCCGCTCCGGCAACGACCATCACTTCCACCGTTGCATCTCAACTCGGAACCGCTGGTCCCGCAGGTACCATCAACCCCGGTGCAACTTACACGGTAATCATTACCCCAACAGCTAACTGTGCTCCACAAGCCCTCGCCTCCGACACCCTCGTCGTGCAAGCAGGTGCTGGTGGATTCACGTATGAAGTTCTCAAGTATGGAGCAACAACTGTCGCAGGAGACGTGGTCGTATGAAGTCCAACACTCAAACTCAGACCAATCTTGAAGATGACAAGTTTGCCGCTATCGGTATCGGTGCAATGATCGTGTTTATCGCGCTCATCCTCGTTGCTGCAGTCGCAGCCGCCGTTATCATTCAAACTGCTGAAAAACTTCAACAAAATGCACAGTCAACTGGTGAGGATACTGCCGATTCAATGAATGGAAAACTCATGATCAGCCAAATCTACGCCGGAACAACTGCTACAACCGATTACGAAGTTTATGCACGTTTGTCTCCAGGCAGCGACTCCATTGCTACGAGTACCATCTTCTTTCAACTGATATGCCCTGCAAATGCCGCTCCAATTGAAGGCGGTGGTGCTGGTGCTAACGCAGTTGTTGTTGACGAAATGGACCAATCCAACCTCGCTATCACAACCATTGCACCAGGTACGCCAGTGATGATCACTATCCCTGGTGGCGCATGCGCTGCAACCGCAGTAGGTAACCCGAACAACGATGTGCAACTCTACCTGCACGTTGGCGGCGGTGGAACGACCTTCGAAACAATGAAGATCCCTGCTACCGTTAACCAAGGAACACCGCTCATCTGATGCTTGGTTCGAGTTTACTCGAACCAACATGGAGGAATTATGATGGCATGGCCATTTAGTGGAAACTCCGGAGGAAATAAAAATCCAGACCAGAATCTAAGCGAAGAACGCCTGAAGATATTGGCCAACGTGGCCATTGAACAGGTGCCGTTCCCTGAACAAGGGCTTCTTAGCGAAGAGGACGCATGGACAATTTCTCCCGGACCAACAAGAGCTCGGATTAACAGTCAGCAAAGCGTACCTAACGTGGCAGCAACACTCGCACCTCAAAGTGCGCCAGTGAATCTACCACCGGCTACCGTTGATACATCTGGCCTCGAGCGACTCATCAGCAGTCGTCTCGATATGGTTGAAGATGTGTTACGTATGGTTGAGGGACGATTAGAAGACGGTGCTTTACCTCAAGCGACTAGCGAAGCTGAATCTTCGTCAGAACACGATGATGTTGAAGGCGACGATGAAGTTTCATCAGGCGACCGGATCATCACCGCCAGTGGTGAAGTTGTTGAAGTCAGCGGGCAATCTCGCATGATGGAAAACGACGAAGCCCCGTTGGTTGAATTGTATGAGGCACAAGCTTTGGCAGCAAACCCGTTCTTGAACGCTCCCGCATCGACCCCTACGGGTTCTGCGAACCAAATTGGAGCACCGACTGTTTCAGCACTCCTGCTTGACAATATGTCTGGCATGGCTGCTGTGAGTTTCACTCAAAAAGCAATCGATTCAGGAATGTTGACCTCTGCCGAAGGCATCAGTGTCATGGCAATTGTCCAACTTGCAGAACCTGGAGACCCTGAAACAGCATTGGAAGATCACTTGCCTCACCGTGAGTTGCTAACCTTCTCTGCCTTGGTCTCATCATGGCGGCAAATGGAATTGTTACGTGGAGGAGAGTGAATGGGCGCTTCGGTTGGAATAGGAGGGTTGATTGTAGGCATTTCGATGCTTGTCGTTTTTTCGATGGCATATCAATCAATTTCATCTCAAATTGAATCTGGTCTTGACCGATTGGACGATGCGGATGAACCCATTCCAACCTTTACCATTGACGATGCAATATTGTTTGATGGTGCAGTTGTAGACTATACAATTGCAACCCCTGGGACCGGATATACCAACGGCACACTTGCCTCTTCTACTGGTAACGGTGGTTTTGCAGGTGATTATACAGTGGATGGAAGTGGAGCAATAATTGACGTGGTAATCACCAGCCACGGCGATTATTCTTCTGCACCAACCCTTACCATCACTTGCACAACTGCTTGTGCCGGGAACTCAGGTACTGGAAGCGTCACTGCAACATTAGGCAATGCAATGTATGCTAACTTCACCAATGCGGGTTCAGCAACGATTGATTTTGATGACATGTGGTTTTTCACGAATGGAGCGAATCCTGTCCCGTTTGATACGGTCTACACCTCAGCAATCTCGTCTACCAACTGGTTCACCGGAGAAACTCTGTTTCTTCAATGGATTGGCCCTGCTCTTGACCCTGACCTTGACCGCATTTCGATGACGGTTGGTCCAACGACGATAGGTCATAATTTGGCATGAGTTGATATTATGGCGGACGGCGGAGCATCATCTTTCATCATGTTGGTTACAGCATTGCTGATCTCTGGCAGTGTGAGTACCATACTCATCAATGAATGGAATAAGGTTGCACGGGCTGCGGAGAGTGATGAACGTAAATCAGCTGGTTCTCTAGGCGTGTCGGTAGATTTCGCAGGAGACCCCATGATGGTTGGATTTGAAGATCCCGCAGTGGGTGACGATGAATTGACGGTCTATGTCCTTAATTCGGGAATTCATGAGATGAGCACCACTTTTGAGCTCCTCATTAATGGCGTCGCTCCTGGAACAATGACAACATCAATCGCTCCATCTGGAACAGATTGGTTGCCAGGTTACCTTCTTGAAATTACGGCCTCTGATAGTTCGCTCAGCTATACCGATGGAGATGATGCATCATTATTCTTCGTAGGTATTTCAGAATCCGTGCAAGGATATCAGCATTCAGCGACAATGAACAAGGAGGTTAGATTAAATGAAATTTGATGAGAACCCGTTTATGATTGCGCACAAGCCTGTTGAAGACGGCTTTCCCTTCGACGTAGAAACCGATTCACTGGGAGACTCTATGGGTCTCAGGATGCCGAATCGTTCGCTCTATGTGTTGCAAGGAAAGGTCGGAGCAGGTAAATCTCTGATATCTCAACGTCTTGTTCACGGAATGATCCAGAACGGTGTCAAGGTTCTCGTCGTTACGACTGAACTCACAACTCGTGGTTGGATTGAACAAATGGAAAGCGTTGGCTACGGAATTACCGATGCAATTCGGGAAGGCCGCTTGATGGTCATCAGTCGGTTTGGAACCATCGCAGAATCAAGAGCCGATGTAACCCTGCAAGATGTGCTGGCAAGTCCAGCAGTCCCCTCAGCAGACGTCATTCTCTTCGATTCCGGTAGTTCGCTTATGCCCGACAACCTCGATGATCATGGTCGTTTCCAATTGATGCAACAGATGCGTAAGGTAGCCTCCGAAGGGCGCTCCTTCATGCTCTGCTTAGACCCGGATGAAATGGATGGGAAGCTCCTCCATACTTTACGAGCATCAGCTGAAGTTGTACTGGATTTGGAAAACGCTCTAATTGGGGGCGAAATCAAGAGAAACATCATTGTCACTCGGTTCCTAAGAGCAGCAGGCCCTATCCAATCGAGCATTGGATGGCGTGTTGAACCTGGAATGGGTTTTATCGTCGACATCACGGCGGTCAGTTGAGGAGGTGGATGAATTATGAGCGACGAGCCCCGATTTGCTAAAGGAGACCTCAACGGTGTCATGGCTGCTTATCCACACGTAGCTGACTGGGTACGTGACTTTGAGCAACGTTACGGTTCTCGTCCTATTTACTATGGTCCATTGGACCGTGGTGCGATGAAAACTCGCCCTCTCAATTTGATCTATGTGACAAGGGAACCTATCTTCGTTCATATCTACGAACCTCCGGCAGATGACGATGGCGGTGGAACGATTCTTTGGTTTGGTTTGGAGCCTCAATTGACGGAAGAAGAAGAAAACATTCGTCGGGAACTTATTGAAACGCTCCTGCAAGAAGCACCGTCGGCTCCATCATTTACTACCGATTCAGAATTCGAAAACATCTTGGGTCAAATGATTGACCGATACACTATCCTTGATACTGAGGCAAATAATCTCGTTCGTCGTCAGGGCCGCCTTTGGGAAATGATCGGTATGGATGACAAACGCCTGACCGTGAACGAAAAGCAGCGAGAACGACTGACCTATGTGGTTATTCGTGACTTGATTCGAAATGGACCGCTTGAACCCCTGCTCTCCGATGAGATGTTGGAAGACATACACTCAGTCGGATTGAAGCATATTCACATGGACCACAAGGTCTTCGGAATGGTTACCTCTAACATCAGATTCCGTGAACGGGAACTTCTTTCTCGCTATCTACGTGCAATGTCAGAGCGTATCGGGCGACCGGTATCGGACAATAAGCCAATTATCGATGGTGTTCTCCTCGATGGTTCACGTATCAATATTATTTTCTCTGACGACGTATCCATGCTTGGTCCGTCGTTTACCATCCGTAAATTCGCAGAAGAAACCATCTCGATTACTCAACTGATTCAGTGGGGTACAATGTCATCTCAAGTCGCAGCCTACATTTGGATTTGCCTTGAATATGGTATGTCTGTGTTGGTATCCGGAGAGACTGCGTCGGGTAAAACCACAACATTGAACGCCATTCTTCCCTTTATTGACCACAATGTCAAAATCTACTCTGCTGAAGATACCCCTGAAGTCAAAGTTCGGCATAAGATTTGGCAGCGTCTCGTTACCCGTGATGCTAAAAATGAAGAATCTCGTGTTGAGATGTTTGACCTGCTCAAGGCGGCATTGCGAAGCCGTCCACGATACATCATTATCGGTGAGATTCGTGGTGTTGAAGGTGCTACTGCGTTCCAAGCCATGCAAACAGGTCACCCTGTTATTGCTACCTTCCACGCATCGTCCATCGTTAAGATGATTCAACGATTTACAGGTGATCCGATCAATGTTCCAATTCGCTTCTTTGACAATCTCAACTTTGCAATTTTCCAAGAAGTTGTTGAGGCGCCTGGTGGCGGTATTGCCCGTCGTATTACCGGAATTGACGAAGTCATCGGTTACAACAAACACAGTGACGGTGTGTTGACCCGTGGAATGTTCGAATGGGACCCTGTCAAAGATAAGCATTATTTCCGTGGTATGTTCCAATCCCACCTCCTCGAAAACAAGATCGCTGCAATGGCAGGTTTTGCTAATAAGCGAGATATCTACGATGAGATGCTTCGCAGGGCAGATGCTATCCAGCGTATGGTTGACCGCGGCTTGACTCATTATGACGATGTCTTTGACCTCCTCGGTCTCTATTATTCCAACGGTTGGGATCATTTTAGCCGAGCTATTGACACGTGGGTCGGCGTCAATCAGAAATGAGGAGATGATGAGACATGGAGCGCATGCCGATTTGGCACATTGCACTGCGTCGTCTTGAGATGCCGATGGGGCGCTTTCTTGCGCTCTATGTACTCCCAGTAGCGATTTTCACCTTCATTTTCTCAATAATTCTTGTATTTGCCACCGGTGGTCTAGGGGAAGGGGCACTTTTCTCAGGAGTTACAGGGATTCTCCTCATTTTGCTTCTCACGACTATGGCCTCACTTGCCGCAGTTGGATTCCCCATACTTGAGGTTCAGCGGTCAGCAACCCTCATTGAAGCTGAAATGCACATGTTCATCACTCGTATGGGTATTCTTTCTATTGGTGAAGTTGGAGCCCAGTCAATTTTTGATATTCTCAAACAAATGCGAGATTATGGTGAACTTGCTACTGAGGTTCAGCGAATTGAAACCTTGGTAGATAAATGGCATACTTCTCTTCCCGAGGCTGCCCGTATCGTTGCACAACAAAGTCCGAGTCCCCTCTGGTCCGATTTCCTGAGTCGTATGGCGTTTTCTATTGAAGCAGGTCAACCCATTGATCAATTCATGCGTTCTGAGCAGGAAACGATTGCCGAGCAGTACAATACGCTTTATGATACAAGATTAGAATCTGTAGATACCCTCAAAGAAATCTATGTCTCACTGGTAACCGCTGGTTTGTTTGGACTTGTCATTGCTGGAATCCATTTGGTTCTCTTTGAAGTTGGTAGCGGCGATGATACGCCCATTGAAGTTGCAAGCCGTCTTCGCTTCCTTCTTCTTGCGTCCTTGATGTTTGCTTTCATTCAGTTAGGTGCAGTATTTGCCTTTCGTGCGACGATTCCAAAGGACCTTACCTTTGCTCGGGATGAAATGGATACCCCGTTCAGAATCAATTTCAGACGCTCCTTATTGGCCTCCAGTGTTGTCGCTTTGGTACTTGTGACAACGAGTGTTTTAACCCTCATTTGGGTCTTTGAGGAATTAACATCCCAATGGGACAAATATGGCCTCCTCTTCATCGCAATCCCCCTATCACCTCTACTCATCCCATCAATGATGATTCGTAGAGAAGAAAATCAAATTCAACGTAGAGATGAAACCTACCCTGACTTCATACGGGCCCTTGGTGGTACTGCACAAGCCCGGTCATCGGAACCTTCTGCAACCATCAAAGCATTGAGAGGAATCGATTTCGGAATGCTGGACAACTCGATTGACAGATTGGAGAAACGCCTGTCAACACGAATTGATTCAGACCGTGCCTGGGATTATTTCACAGCAGATACCAACTCTGCGGTCATCTCAAGATATACCCGAATTTACATTGAAGGCTCACAATCATCAGGTCAGCCCGCTGCCACTGCTGAAATGGTTTCACGATCTGTTGGAAACCTCCTTTCGTTAAGAAACAGAAGAGCATTGTCTGCAAATACGATGTGGGGTGTTGCTCTTGGGCTTCTGATTTCAAGCGTAGCTGCACTCAATGTAACTACTGCGATTGTCCTACAACTTGGAGAATCGATTGCGGGAGTCGCAGGCGGGCTCACCGAAACCGATGTGAGTGCCCTTTCTAATTTCGGAGCAGGCGTTGCATTGCCGGTAATGGAAGATGCCTCATCGGTCGATGATAACATCAGGATGTTCAAAATCATCATTTCATTGTTAATTTTAATGCAGGTCATAGCGGTTTCATCGATTGCAACACGACTTCGTGGCGGTACTCGCTCAAGTGCTGTCGGCCAAATGATTCTCCTCACATGGGTTTCTGGCCTTGCCTCATTATTGACTGCAGTTATGTTGGAAAGTGCTTCAGGCGTCTTTGGATCCTGATGAATCTGAGGAATGTTCATACCCTTTGTTTTGGGTGGAATGGATATGCAACCGCCCATGCCCCCTGCAATGAATCCTGCTGCCTCACCATACCAACCACCTGCTAACATGGCGAAAGGTTCCATGTATTCCTTCCAAAAATGGTTGATGATCGGTTTGATTGTTCTCGTTGTATCTGGCATGTTTGGTGAGTTTCCCTTGTCATCATCATCTCCAAACTCAAGCGATTATGATTTGACAGAGGAAAAGGGATTTGATGACTATGCCGATGCTGTTGACAGTTTCGAAGGACAAGTGGCCCTGTTCTCTGCAATGAGTACAATTCTTCAAACCACGGCGCTCGCTTTGGTTGCTTATGCATTTATCCGTGAAGCCCACGAAGAAGAGGGAATGCACGTCGCAATGCGGATAACAATGGTTCTCGCAGCGGTTATTCTGGTCACGAGCATCGTTGGTCGGAGCATCTCCTTGTTCTGATTCTATCGTCGCGCTTCTTCCCGAATTCGTTTCTTGGTAGCCGACCAAGAGCAGATTGGGCATTCCGTAAGGTCATGGTAACGAGCAGGACAATATTCTCGCCCAAAGAAAATGATTTGCAGGTGCAAGTCGTTCCACTTCTCTCTGGGAAATACAGCCTTGAGGTCGCGTTCCGTCTTCGTAACATTGCTTCCATCGGACAGGCCCCATCTTGCTGCGAGCCTGTGAATGTGCGTGTCTACTGGGAATGCAGGGACGCCAAATGCCTGTGACATCACCACACTTGCTGTTTTATGCCCGACTCCTGGAAGGGCCTCAAGTTCCTCGAACGAATTTGGGACTGAGCCTCCATGAAGTTGGTTGAGCATCTCGGAAAGCCTGCGGATGTTCTTCGCTTTGGTTGGAGCAAGTCCTACTTGTCGGATGTCGTTGAGAATGACGTCAACGGGAAGATTCGCCATGTCTCCTGGATTGTCAGCCTTAGCAAATAAGGCCGGTGTGACCTCGTTAACCTTCAGGTCGGTAGTTTGAGCACTCATCAGAACTGCAACAAGCAACTCAAATGGATTGCTGTGGTCCAATGGAATTGGGATAACTGGATAGAGCGATTCTAACTGTTGGGCAATTCGTTCTGCCTTTTCTGAGCGCTTCACGGGGGTATTCTCCTGTTCAGTCAGAATTCTTAATGTCGTATTCTTCACCCGTTTTCCAACCGAAGAAGAGTCCTAAAAATATCGATGTTAATGGAATAACGTTGCAAATAAGGGACTCCAATGGTTCGGTCGTAGGTTTCCCCGCAATGTACCAAATAATGAATCCTAGAATAAGACCAGGAATGACCATCATGCTTCCCATGATGATGGTGCGGAGGGTGCGCATACCACTCCCAAGCAGAGGTCTGTCATGAAGGTGTGCTTAGGCCTAGGTTCAATTCAGTCGTGCCGCGAGGGCTTCACCGGAAAGGGAATTCAGGACATCTCCTTCTTCCAACCACCCTTTTCGAGCGGTCATAAGACCGTAGGCAATGTCACTGAGCCCTCGTATTGAATGTGCGTCGGGATTGATTACCACTGGAACGCCGAGACCTTTTGCATGCTTGCACAAGCGCCAATCCAAATCCAAACGGTACGGGCTTGCATTGAGTTCTACTGCTTTTAGGCGTCCATCTTGATTGTGTTCAGCCATGTGTTCCAGCACAGCGAACAAATCCACTTCATATCCTTCCCTGCCCTGTAAGATGCGTCCAGTAGGATGGCCGAGTACAGTTGTGGCGGGATGGTCAATGACTTTGAGCAACTCTTCGGTATTTTCAACCTCGTCTCTAGAGCGCCATTTTGTCATGGCGTGTACGCTTGCAACAACATAATCCAATTCGTTGAGCACTTCATCAGGATGGTCTAAGGTGCCTCCAGCAAGTATGTCGGACTCCACTCCATGGAACAAACGGAAGTCAACACCATCGTCTGCCCATTTTTGATTGTAGGCTTTGATGGTTCGCCCTTGTTTGAGGAGGTCATCTGAACTCGCACCGTTTGCAATTTTGAGCGAAGGGGAGTGGTCAGCAATACCCAGCCATGACCACTTCATCTTCTGTGCTGTATCTGCCATTTGCTCTAGGCTTGCTTCACCGTCTGAAAGCGTCGTGTGATTGTGAAGTGCCCCTCGAATGTTGTTCATTTCCAATAGTTTTGGAAGGCTCCTTGAAGATGCAGCCTGTACTTCTCCCATGTCTTCTCGCAATTCAGGGGCTACATAATCCATGTCAAGATGGGCGTAGATCTCCTGTTCGCTCAAGGCTTGTAGAGAATGTACAGCCGCATCCATTCCTTTGAGGTCGCCAGCCTTTGCTTCGGGAATGAGTCCAAATTCATTCAATTTTAGGCCCCGGTCAATGGCCCGTTGACGCATGGCAATGTTGTGCTCCTTGCTACCGGTAAAGTATGCAAGAGTGAACGGTTCTACGTGAGGCGGTACAAGTCGAACTTGCGCATCAATGGTGCCACCAGCCTCAAGTTGCTCGTAATCATCTCCTCCAATTGCGTCCAAAACATTCGGGTCGATATGGCCCACTGCAAATGTATCATCAAATACAGTTGTGTCAAGAATGAGGCTTATTTTGGAGTCGCCTGCGCCTTTTACATCAGCGATACCTTGGAGCGATAAGATTTTTTCAGCAACGGCCTCATGATTGGCTTCATCAACTGATACGACCAAATCTAAATCTCCAATCGTATCTTTTCGCCTCCGAGCACTCCCTGCAAGCGTTGCACGATTGACTCCGGTAATTCCAGCAATCTTTCTCTGAAACGCTTCTCCGTATCTCAAGCCGATATCCAATCGCCTTCGTTCCCTGAACCGTGCGAGCAGTTCGATTCCATCAAGCATTCGTTGTTGAGACTTAGCACCAAATCCTTTCATTGGAGCGATACGGTCTTCTTCTGCAGCTTGCTTGAGGCTGGCCACAGAATCAACTCCGAGTTCATCGTGCATCAGTTTGATTCGTTTTGGACCAAGGCCCGGTATTCCTAGCATTTCGATCATTCCAGCAGGTGTGGAGGTGTGCTTATCGACCCAATCTTCAGGCCACTCACCTTCGAGGACTGCTTGAGATAAGGCACTTCCAAGGCCTTTGCCGATTCCCTTCATTTCAAACAGCTGCCCCGAGGCAACAAGTTCACCAAAATCCTGGGTGATGGTCCCAAGCATTCGGCTTGCATTTTGGTAGGACCGAACCCGGAATACATTGGCACCTTGTAATTCAAGCAATACCGCCATCTGATGCAAGACCTTCGCAACTTGGTTTCTGGAGAAGTGAGGTGGCGTTGGCCGAGGTTTTGGAAGTGTGAAGGAGCCGACTGCCATGTTGTGAAACAAACGATGACCCTAAACAAAGGTTCGCAACCTTCGCCCCCACCTTCAAGAGGGTCCTTCCCTTGGACAATGCATGGTGGATGTCGTGTTCTTGGAACACTTGGCCGAAGGTCTGTGTGGTGTGTCCGCCATCTTGTTCACATTCATCGCTACGCTTTCTCGGTCGGAAAAGGCAGAGGAGATTGCTCAAAACATCATTTTCTTTACGCTCATGTTGGCTGCAGTGATCCTATGGTGGTTGTCCTATGCAGGGGGCGTCTTATGGGGTTCAAACTACCTCCCTAAGCCTCTAGCACTTTTTTGTGTCATTCTCGCAGTATCAGCCCGCATGAACATCAAAGGTGAAAACCTGTCCTTTGGAGCAAATCCCCACAGTATTGGGCGGGATGAAGAAGAATAATCAAACGATTTCACCGGGGGGGTTGTCATCCCCACCGCTCAAGGCTTCCTTGGCCATTTTTTGGTCAATGAATGTCCGCATGTATTCCGGCAACTCTCCGTTGACGAAAATGACGTCGTTTACATGGTCCAATTTTTTTAACGAATAATAAATTTGCATAGCAGTCATTGGAGTAGAAGAGCAGCCATTACAGCCACCATCTAGCGAGAGCATAATGTTCCCATCAGTGGTATCAATCACGTTGACCACGCCATCGTGCTCATCAAGGATTTCCTGGACTGGACCAATCTCAGCCAAAATCTCTTCTGCACTGATGGTCATGTCTTAACCCAAACATCTCTCCTCTTTGAACGATTGCCTGTTGAAACCATGATGTGAGCCACTCAACAGTACAACTCAACCGGTAGGATGAGAAAGTGCTCTAAATCGGCACAGTGGGTTTTTTTAGAAGGGAACCACTTATGAAGGGTTCTTTGGTCGCCGAGGGTACAGGTGTTCTATAATGATGGATAACATACCAATGATTGCCGCTGCGGCAGGTCTCGTCGGACTTGTTGTGGCTTTTTTGCTGTATCAACAAGTAAACAAAGTGAAAATTGACAACGAGAAAGTGGCCAATATCACCGAAGAAATCCAAAAAGGAGCAATGGCGTTCCTGTTTGCAGAATACAAAGTTCTTGCAATTTTCGTAGTTGTCGTTGGTCTAGCGCTTACCCAACTTAACGACATGAATACCGCTATTGCCTTCTTCGCAGGTGCACTTGCATCCGTCGCTGCCGGATTCTCTGGAATGCGTGCTGCAACTTCGGCTAACGGTCGAACCACTATGGCTGCTAAGAACGACGGTAAGGCTGGAGCATTGGCCGTATCTTACAACGGTGGAGCCGTCATGGGTCTTTCCGTTGGTGGACTCGGGCTTCTCGGCATCTCTCTTGTTGCATACTGGCTTGGTGCTGGTGATGTTAACCCTGACCTTTCAGCTGCGGCAGGATTCGGTATGGGTGCTTCCTCAATTGCTCTCTTCGCTCGTGTTGGTGGCGGTATTTACACCAAGGCTGCTGACGTTGGTGCTGATTTGGTCGGCAAGGTTGAAGCAGGAATTCCTGAAGACGACCCACGCAACCCTGGTGTTATCGCAGACAACGTCGGTGACAACGTCGGTGACGTTGCAGGAATGGGCGCAGATATCTTCGAGTCCTTTGTCGGTTCAATCATTGCAGCAATGATCATCGCTAGTTCTGATGGCTTTGGAGGAGATGGATTCAAAGGAGCTTCCGACTACATCATGATGCCAATTATGCTCGGTCTAATCGGATACATTGCATCCATCATTGGTGTATTCTCAATGTTCGTTCTTAAGAACGGCAAAGATGCAGCAGCAGCACTTCGTAACACCACCTTCATCGCTGCCATTTTGTTCTGGGCAGGTGGATACCTCGCAATTAGCCTTAATTTGATCGAGGTTGATATTGGTGTTATGCACTCCGTTGTTTTGGGCAGTGTTGTCGGAATTGCAATCGGCCTCATCACCGAATACTACACTGGGATTGAGCCAGTGTTTGGAATCAAAACAAAGGCTATTCCTCACATTGGTGAAATGTCCAAAACAGGACCTGCTACTAACGCTATTGCCGGACTGTCTGTTGGAATGATGTCAACATTCATTCCAATCCTACTCATTGCTGGAGGAATTCTAGGTGCAAACTACTTCGGCGGGGAAGAGTACGGTCTTTACTGCATTGCAATGGCCGCAATGGGCATGCTAGCAACAGTTGGCGTGACCATGACCGTCGATGCCTACGGTCCAGTCGCAGACAATGCTGGTGGAATCGCAGAAATGAGCGGACTTGGTTCTGATGTGCGCGCTATTACCGATGAACTCGATTCAATCGGAAACACAACTGCAGCAGTTGGAAAAGGATTCGCTATTGGTTCCGCCGCTTTGACTGCTCTTGCATTGTTTGCTGCTTACACTGCAGCAGTTGGTGCAGACAATCTTGACTTAACACTCACCAACCCAGAGGTCGTAATTGGCCTTCTCATCGGTGGCGGCCTTCCATTCGTTGTCGCTGCTATGACCATGACTTCAGTCGGTAAGGCTGCAGGTGACATGGTTGTTGAAATCCGACGTCAATTTGCAATCATGAGGGAAAGTTTGTCCAACGACTCTTCGTTTGAAGGCGATATTGAGGATGCAACAACATGGCCTGAAAAGGTCGTTGCAGGCGATATGACCTATCCTGATTCACAAACCTGTGTTGATATCTCAACCAAGGCGGCTCTAAGAGAAATGATCGGGCCTGGTGTCGTTGCAGTTCTTGCACCGGTCATCGTTGGTCTAGCTCTTGGTGCGGACGCACTGGGCGGCCTCCTTGCTGGTTCTCTCGTCACCGGTGTGCTCATGGCTCTGTTCATGGCCAACGCTGGTGGTGCTTGGGACAACGCCAAGAAAGCCATCGAACAAGGCCACATTGAAGGTGCTAAGAAAGGCGATGATGCTCACGAAGCAGCCGTTATTGGTGACACCATCGGTGACCCGTTCAAGGACACATCCGGTCCATCGCTCAACATCCTCATCAAGTTGATGTCCATTGTAGCCGTCGTATTGGCTGGCACTGACTGGCTTGTTTGAGGGCCTTCAAGCGTTAGACTCTTGAACAAGGCCCCGTTGGGTACTTCATGGGTCTGTTCCTTCAAGGTGTGACAATGACGTTGTTGTTGCTTTGCACCAGTGTTCTTGCTGGATGTCTTGATGGTCCAACTGTCAACTCAGGAATCGGCGACACAACGGAAGAAGAACTTGCTCTTCCTGATTGGGATATTGGTGACCAGTGGCTCTATACCTTCGTAACGCCTCAATTTGGGGAAGATAGTGCTCGATTAGTCGTTGCTGAAAAAGACAATGAATCCGGCAACTATCGTCTAGGCATCTCTTCTAAAGAGGAAGCTCAGCGTCACGCTGTCATTAACCACAACCCATTCCTTGGCCGTGTTACCATGGACGGCCTGTCCGTCTATGAGGAAGGCGACCCTCAACCAGTGTTCAACTTCCCTTGGAACGTGGGTGATTCTTGGGGCTTTACACTGTTTGGTCAAGAATGGACTGCAGAAACGGATTCCATCTATAACGGAGTTGTTGAGGTAAGCGCATCATCCGATGACGGTCACACTCTGACCTACTCCTTCAGCGGACGTGATGGTTTCATTGATTCATTAGTTTGGTCCGACGACCAAGGCGTAGAACAACTCCGAATGGAATTGACACAAACCAAAACCGACTATGAAGGAGACGTCTACTTTTATCGTGCCCGTGACCTACTGGATTCTACCTATGAGAATAACGAGAACGATATTTCAGATTCCTTCCTTGACAGTGGGCACCCTGATGGAACCGATTGGGACGTCCTTGTTTGGTACATTGACCTTGATATCTCGGGAGGCGGCTCAGGAACGCTTTCTCTGAAAGACCACCAAGGTGCTTCTCCACTTACTCGTGCTTGGGGTTCTGGGGCGAGTGAAAAGGGCTCAATCGGAACGATTCCATCTCTTTCAGGAGACTATTCGCTTACCGTTACGCTCCGTGGAGGAGATTCATCCCTTCACTTCAAGGTCGCTGGCGGTATCTTCTCGCAGTGGACATTGTGAGGGAAACTCATGCCAACGCTCATCATGATGCATGGCATGACAGGCGACGCCTCGATGATGCGCCCTTTTGCCGAAAAAATTCTTCCAGAAGGTTGGACTTTATTGGTCCCACAAGCACGTTACAAACATCCGTCCCGAGGGTTCACTTGGTGGCGATATGAGAATTTTGATGCTGATGTGACTCGTCGCATGAATCTCTCACGAAAGGAACTGATTGATGTTGATGCTAGCCTCTCACAACTTGAACACCTTATCGGAACAGAAGCACCCCTTGGTCCGTTGATTGTAGGTGGTTTTTCTCAAGGAGGCGCCATGGCGCAAGAACTTCTCCATTTGCCGATAGCCGACCGCATACAAGGTTTAGTTTGCATTGGGACTCGATTGGTCAGGCCAATGGAACTTCGATTAAGACTCTCTGAATTGGATTCCAAGCGACTTTTTTGGATGCACGGCGAAAAAGATGTCAGAGTTCCAATTGAAGACGGTTGGGCTGTTGCTCACCAATTTGAGTCTGCAGACTGGGCCGTTGAACTTATCGAGCACAAGAAGGGTCATATGATCCCAATTGAGCACCATGATGCGCTCAAAGAGTGGCTTGAGACCTTCATTTGAGATAACGATTGGTTTCGTCAAAACCACCGATGAAAACAGGTTCATTTTCCCTTATGTCAAATACGACCGGGACGGTTCGATGACCTGTTGCAGCAACAATCTGCTTCCGCAAGCCATTGTGCTCGTCAAAATTATACTCCGTAAAACTCATTGAACGACCGTCTAACAGGCGTTTCAATGCTTTACAATACCCGCAGAAGTTCCCAGTGTAAACGAGGAAGTCTGTGTCTGCTCCTTCAGCGTGCTCCAATATCAGTTCTGCTGCCATGGTTTATTGGCCGCTGGCGTATGCTTTAATCCTCTCTAGAGGGTGCCCATTGTTCAGATGATATTTCAGAGTTGAATTCACCACTCTCATCCAAGCACATTGCAGTCCACGCGTCAAGGTCGGGGATTTTTGAATCCTTGAATGATTCCAGCGTAATCGAAGAGTGAGTGAATGCACGCGCTAAATGCCGGTTGATGTTACGCTCGGACGCAAGACCTACCCGAATAAGAACGACTTGCATTCCTTTCAATGCGGCACTTCGGGCTAAGACTTCAACAATGAGTTGCCCCATTCCGTGTATTGAATTGACGCTCACACCCATCGTTGAATCCCATGATTCAGCATGAACTTTCCAACGTCGCCCTTCCAGAGAGCTCGTATCACCCAAAACAACCATTCTATGCAACCCCTTTGCCGTTGCAGTTGCAAGTGATTCGTGCATGATTTGGACGTTGTCTTCTAAGGCTGAAATGCCACCTAAACCGTTCTTATTTGTTGCAACTAGAAGGGTATCGCAGCCATTCACGGTTGAGTGGAAGGTAACTCCTTCAATTCCGACAAGTCTTGGGTCGGTAGGGCTTATGCCAACACACCAAACCTTGCCCATGAACAGCGGATGAGGGTGAAGGACATGTGTCTTCCCATCTCAGTGTCTTGGTTGAAACTACTCCTTCCATATACCAAGGCGTGTAGTACGGCCTATGGCTCATCTTGTATTTGTCCTGGCCTCAGCCGGAAACAACAGGGTTCTTGCTCAAAGCGTTCGTGAACATGCACAAGAAGTAGGCCACACCGTAGATATTTTGTCATTAAATGACTACGAGTTCCCACTCTATTCTACCAAAATGGAACAACAAATAGATGTTTTACCCGGTCTTAGTGATTTGATCGGCCGCTTAAACGCTGGTGATGCGTGGATGGTTTTTGCACCTGAATACAATGGATCTTACCCACCAGTTCTCAATAATGCGATTGCATGGTTGAGTCGTCAAGGCGACGACTTCCGTCGTTTATTCCGAGACCGCACAGTGGCGCTCGCAACACACTCTGGAGGCGGAGGGGCCCATGTCATCATGGCAATGCGAATGCAATTCTCCTTCTTGGGATGCAATGTCATTGGTCGTGCACTCATGACGAACAGTAAGAAACCAGCGAACCCAGAAACAGTTAACGCCATAGTTAGCAGCATGACAATGAAGTGATATTATGAAACGAACTCTTGCAAGCATAGTGCCTACTCATACCGTTCTCGAAGGAGGCGGTTTCAAAGTAAGGAGACCAGCAGCCATGGGCCGATTGATGAGCCCGTTCCTTCTTCTCGACGAGATGGGTCCAGTAGACTACGCCCCAGGAGACGCCGTTGGCGCTCCTTCCCACCCACACAGGGGATTTGAAACCGTGACGTATCTCCTCGCTGGAGGCATGCGTCATGAAGATTCAGCAGGGAACAGTGGGGACCTTAACCCGGGTGATGTCCAATGGATGACGGCTGGTCGAGGTGTGATTCATTCGGAGATGCCTCAAGACCACATGATGGAACATGGAGGGAGAATGCATGGGTTCCAAATTTGGGTGAATTTGCCTGCCAAAGATAAGATGATGGAACCCCGATATCAAGACATTCCATCAAAGGATATCCCCGAGGCCACAAACAAAGATGGCACCGTTTGGGCTAAGATTGTCGCTGGAGAGGCGCTTGGAACGAATGCGGTCATTGATACTGTTATTCCCATAACTTACATCCACATGAAAATGAAAGCCGGAGCATCGTACATTCACCATTGCGACCCTGATCACAACATCATGGTCTATGCTTTTGGTGGTTCTGTTGACATTGAAGGGCGTTCTCTTCATGACGGCGGGCTCGGATTGCTCGAGAAAGGTGATGAATTATCGCTCACGGCTGAAGATGACGGTGCGGAATTCTTGATTTTGGGTGGTCCCGAACTTGGAGAGCCGATTTCACGTTATGGTCCATTTGTCATGAATACCAGAGAAGAAATCTATCAAGCCATTGAGGATTTCAACAATGGGACCCTCGCTTGAAATGAAATAAAGCGTGTGCTGCGCTCTATTGTTGATAGGGATGCTCGTGCCGGGATTCGAACCCGGGTCGGCGGGATGAAAACCCACTATGATGGACCTGGCTACACCACACGAGCGCCATTTGCGTCCACCGACCACCTCTTCATAACCGTTCCCGTTGCGATGTATGCTTGGGATGAAGGTTCATTGTGATGGTGCGGTGGCATCTGAATCAAGGCCAGACCACCACTGCCACGCATACCAAGTCAGTGCTAAACCTGCCAAAAGGATGATTGCAAGCAGTATTTCGTTGTCAAGAAACCAGTTCATGACGTCCAATGCTTGGCTTCCATAGATACCAATTAGAACCGCTTCGAGGCCAAATCGGAGTCCTCGTCCCAAGAAACCCGCTGCAAGGAACGGTTTACGTTCCATGTCGCCCATTCCAGCCATCCATCCAAGGACTTTGTATGGAATTGGAGAAAAGGCTGCAATGAAGATCCCCCAAGAACCGTAACGTTGTGTCAATTGTTCCAATTTGGTCAGATGTCGTTCTTGGCCAAAACGAACCATGAGTGAAGTTCCCCATTTTTTCCCGATAAAATATCCAACGAGGGAGCCTAATACCGAACTGATGGTGACCACCAGCCAAAGCCAAACAATCAGCGGCGTGTCTCCCATAGCATTCACGAGCATGGGCAGATAGAGCACGTCTGGAGGTACCGGTTGGATGATGGCTTCTGTAAATGAAACAACACCGAGGGTGGCGGGTCCAAAGATTTCGAACACCTCAAGTGTCTGTTCTTTCCAACCCATGATGCTCGGAGTTCCGTTTCTTTGATGAAGATAGGGGTGAACGGTGTCTTCATCATGGTGATTCTCATGACCGATACATGAACCGGGTGCTCGACACTGCAGCATTGCTTCACTGGCCGGTTCCTGAGTTGAGTGGTGGAATTTGTGCATTTTCTCAACTTGATGAACTTGCATCCGTTAGCGAAACCCGCTCTTTGCTTTTGGAATCCGCTCCGATTGAATGGAGGGCGGTTCCGGTTCAATGGCTTGAGGAAGCAAAAGCTGTCGCATCAGCAAGTGGAGATTTACCACGGCTTTCAGATGTTGATTTGGATGTTCTCGCCCTTGCAGTAGGCCTCTCTCTTGAACTTGTGACCGATGATTACCGGCTTCAAAACGCCTTCAAGCACCACGGTGGCCAAGTGCGTTCAGTCAACACAAAAGGAGCTAAGCAAGTTTGGAAGTGGGAGTTGAGGTGCACTGGTTGTAGAGCGACCTTCCCAGTTCCCAAAGATGCCAAGCGGTCAAAGCGGGGTGCTGTTGGTGAATGCGAACGGTGTGGGTCTCCAACCGAAATCAAGCGAATGAAGAAGCGGTGAAGAACTTCACTCGTTGTCTTCAAGGGCTTCAAGAGCAGCGACTTTCTTTTCGAGGTCTTCTATTGCCATGCCCGCAGGGTCAATTCCAACCGCTTTGGCACGATCCATCAACACTTGTTCTGGTGTTCGGCCACCGGCTTCAAGATCTGTAACCGTCTTGACTGGGTCTCCAATTTGAGTAGTTTCGGCCAATCCTTTCTGGAATTCACCTTTTGACCGGCCTAGTGCATTTGCTACTTCTGGAAGGCGTTGTGCTCCAAACAAAAGGAAAAACAAGCCTAGAAGGATGACGAGTTCAAGAGGTCCTGGTGTGAAGGCCATGTTGCTTCCTCATGCTAACGGTGTTGCTCCCCGTTGTTGAAGGCTTTCCTTCAAATCTCACATGAGAGGGCTTATCCGCCGCTAACTGGTGGTAACAGTGCGACTTCACAGCCGTTCGTCAAGACAGTGCTTACATCACATCGTTCGCCGTTGATGGCAACGGTAAGGCCAAAGGAAATCCATTCGTACAATCCCACGTGTTCAATCAATCCCTTGACAGACGTATTCTCCAGGAGTTCGTAAGTGTGTTCTCTTCCACCTAGCCGTTCAGCGAGTGGACCAAATGCAAGCACGCTCACCGTGATATGCTCTGTGGAACCAGTCATGGTACTGCCTGCGGGCAGGACTTTATCAACGCAGTTCTCTTTGGTACAATTATGACCCACGCTCTTGAGGCCACTGCCCTGTGGAAACTCTACCAAGCCGGTGAATCAACAGTCCAAGCGGTACGTGGTGTGGAGTTAACGGTCCGCAATGGAGATATGGTTGCCGTCATGGGTCCTTCCGGCTGTGGGAAAACGACACTCCTGAATATTCTCTCCGGAATTGATGAGCCCTCGTCGGGGAACGTATCGGTCAACGGCTCTCCATTATATGGTATCAGTGACAATGCCCGTACAGATTTACGTGCTGAACATTTCGGATTTATTTTTCAAGATTTCAACCTCCTTCCTGTCCTTTCGGCCGTGGAAAATGTTGAACTCCCTCTGCTTCTTTTGGGTCAGCAACCATCAGATGCGAGAAGAGAGGCACTAGAGGCTCTCAGTCGAGTTGGTCTTTCAGAGCGAGCAGAACACCGACCTGCAGAACTTTCAGGAGGGCAGCAGCAACGTGTTGCCGTTGCCCGCGCAATCGTTCACAAACCCTCCATCATTCTCTGTGATGAACCTACTGGGAACTTGGATACATCCACTTCAAATGAAGTCATGGAACTTCTGAAAACAATGAACAATGAACTCAACACGACGTTTCTTATTGTGACCCACGACAGAGAAATTGCGAAACAATGTGAACGAATCATCACAATGAGTGACGGATTGGTTGTCAACGATCAACGTAAACCCGGCAGCGAGGAGGAATAATTCTGCTTTTTTCGGCCGTGCTCCTCATTGTGTTGGTCACGACATTGAGTGTTGGAGCATTGCTTGCAGCGGGGCGAACTTCGTCCCTACCTCTATTTTCAAAACTTATCTTGGTTTTTGGACCCTCGGTTGATGCCTTCTTACTTCTGTGGTTTCTTCTGTGGTTGGGATTATCTGATGTCAACGCCTTCATGGGCGGTTTGTTGGCGGGAATCATTTCACTCACCTTGCTCCAACCGCTCTTGATTCCTCAACGTCTCGTTGTCTGGCGCCTGGCCTGGGAAAACATCCGTCGGCGGCGTAGGCAATCGGTTTTGATGGTTGCAGGACTTGTTATTGCCTCGTCGATTATTACCTCTTCTTTGGTGGTTGGAGATTCCTTGGATGCTACGGTAGGCTATGAGGTTGAAGCGGCTTGGGGTGAAACCGATGTGCTTCTCTCAGGGCTCAATCCTCAAACAGGTGTTCCCGTTCTTTTTGACCAACAGACCGCAGAGATTGCTTGGAGTAGCATGGAACGTGACGCTTCGCTTAACCCATTGTTGAAAGGTCGGCAATACGGTTGGGCCACCTCAGTGAGCTTGAGCGGTTCTGACGGTGTCTCAGAACCCTCTGTTTCGTGGTTTGCTCGGAATTCTACTGTTGATGCAACAGGTGTTTGGGCAGCGCTTGGAGGAGATGACGGCATACGTTTTTCTGAACTGTCCTCAGCCAATAACGGAGCAACTGTGCCTCAAATTGCAATCAACTTAGCGGCAAGTGAAGAACTTGGTCTTGAAGTTGGAGACCGGACCGATATGGGCTGGTACATCACCGATGAAGACCAACAACGCGTTCGCCGTGTCCAAGAAGTTTCCATTACTGCTATTGTGGCAAATGAAGGGCAGGGGGCGATGGCTGGTTCTCAATCACCAGCGGTATTCACCGACCTCGGTACGGCGCAATCTTTGGCTGAACTCGGGAACTCCATTAGTCGGCTTTCAATTGCCCTTGACGATGAATTAAGCGATGAAGATGTGGAAGATGTAAGCGTACAGATTCGTGAACATCTTGACGCAGCATTTACTTCCTCTGATTCAGGACTCAACATTTCGCTTGATACAACGACAGGCGCCGTGACGATATCATCAACGGCTAACTTGGGTAGGGTCAACGGAGATGATGTTCGGGGGCTGAGAGAAAATCAAACGTCTCTTTACCCCAATGGAGTCTTGATGGAAGTGTTGCAGGCCCCCCTCATCGATGCTGTTGTCGCCGGTGAACCGTTGCTTACGCTTGCAGATAGTGATGTCACCTTACTCAAGGACAGTTCAACTGCACTCTGGCACTCCAGTCCATCCGGCGCAGGGTTCCAGCTCTATTCTACGAATGAGGCTTGGATTTGGCAGGTCGACAGCGGTGACACTCTCAACGACATAGCCTTCTCAGATGAAGGCACATCTGCTTCCTTGGCTCATGGTGACGGGATTGTTCTTGCCGATGAACTTGAAGTCGATGAGTCATCGGTTGCTACCTACAGTACGGAGTACCCCGTTGAGGCGGTAGCACACGGCTCGGATAGATGGTGGGCTGTTGAAGCGGGTGAAGATACTCTAAGGATTCACGTTCTGTCAAACGATTACAATCAAACGGAAATACATAACCTCAGCATAACCCCTCCATCCTCTGTCTTGTCTTACGACCTTGGCGTTGACGAGAACGTCCACTTGCGCATAGAAGGCCTGTTATCAACCTCGTATTATATCAGCAATGGATTGGAGAACTTGTCGTTTGTAGCCTCAGACGCTTCATCGTGGGAAGAAGAGGATTCCGGTGAAGTTTTCGACCTTCATCCGCAATGCAACGCAGTCGCATGGTCATTGGTGGATGACCAATCGGCCTGGTGCACGCAGGAACATGGATTGTTGCGATGGAATACTTCCTCTGGAGATATTGAATCTGTACGGTTACCTGTTATGTCTGATGCACCTGGTTTTGGTCGGTTTCCTCAGATGTTCCTTGCATTTGGAGGAGAAAATTCCACAGTTGATGTGGAACTTGGACATGTTGCGGTATCCAATCGTCTTCAGGGACTCCAGCTCGATGACACAAATCTAACTGTTTCTGTCAAGGGAGTAATTCCGTATGCATATGGGAATGATACAGCGATATTTCTGCAGAATGATGGGGTTTATACATCGCTTCCTGGATTTGAGCAACTGACAGACCTTGAGGCTGTTGTTCTTGGTTTAATTCACCTTGAGGATGCTGAAAAATTGTCACTTGCGGACGATGATGAACGTTCATTATTGCTCCTCTCAGGTGGCATATTTGCTGGTGATGATTCCAATGCTGCTGTTGCGAACCTCACTGCTTGGTTTGACGAGCAAAGTACGATCGACGATGTATTTCTTGGAGTAAGGGCAGTTAAGGTAGACGCAGCTCGACAAGCAGCAGAATCCTCAGGATTGCTCTCTGCTATGTTTCTCGTGTTTGGCACGTTTACCATTGCTGCAGGAGTGTTGCTTGTGCTCACGATAATTATGCTGCTCGCCGATGTTCGTAGAAGTGAACTAGCGATTGCACGGGCTTTAGGTCTACGTTCAAGTGACGCTCGAGCTTTCTTCGTACAGGAGGGACTGGTTCTTTCAGTCATAGCAGGTGGCCTTGGCTCGCTACTCGGATTGGGTTTGGCATGGGTCATATCCGTTGGTTTTTCCTCGATTTTTGCTTCTGTTGGGGCTCAGTCCTTCCGTTTTGATTGGACGTTAGATTCGTTCTTATCCGGGTGGATTTGGGGGTCCCTTCTCGCTATTGGTCTGCTATGGGCTACTGCGTTTTGGAATGCTCAATTGAATATCGTCAAGGCACTTCGTGGTGGACGCCTCGTTCTCTCAAAGGGAGTGCCGTGGGGGGTCTTATTGATCCAGATTATTGGTTTAGGAGGACTCGTCTTGTGTCTTGGAGGCCTCTTTGTAATTGGTACTTCAAGTGGATTGTCCTACGCCGCATATGTCCTCAGTGGGGTGTTTACATTGCTCACTTTTGTTCCCCTTCTGACGTGGCAACTTCCAGTATGGCTCTCATCTCGGCCAAGATGGGCGCGATGGAGTCGACATGGTCCAAGAAATACCCTAGGGGCTCTGGGAAGTTCCTGGCTTGTATGGACATTACTCTTGGGGCCGATTGACCCGATTCGGTCCTCAATGAAAGCTGATGAACTCACCTTCATCGTTCTCGGTCTCCTCCAAGTGTTCTCGGGAGTCATGGTTCTAACCAGCATTGCGCCGTTGGCCGTTAAGCGGATTACAAAATCAAAGATTATTACACGAAAGTTTGGCGTTGTTGGCCCAGTTTCACTGGCTCATCCTCTTGCCCATCCAGTCCGAACTGCAGTCGTCATGGGCATGTTCTCAATAACCATGTTTTCAGTCGTTGTACTCTCTGGATATACGGCTCAATTTGACACCTATTCCTCATCCTTTGTTGAAGACGCAGAAGGTGAATTTGAACTGCTCCTCACCTCATCACGCTCTCGACCAATTGAACTGGACAGTGACCCATCATTGTGGGGAATTGAACACGAAGCAATGACCAATATCGATGCAGTTGGTCGAATCCACCGTGCACCGGTTCATCTTGAAGATGCCTCAGGGGAACGGATGCCGTATTTGCTGAGAGGTTTTGATGAAGGCTTTTCTTCTCATGGTGGACTGCCGCTCTACGCTTGGGATGAAGGGTTAGGGGAGACGGAGAAAGAGGCATGGAACTCCATTGAGGAATTCGAGGATCTCGTATTCCTTGACGCCTCCTTTGGGCTTGAATCAACCACAGATGGGGCAACGATTGTTCCATTACAATTTTCAATTGGAGATTCAATTTCCCTAATTGACTTTTCAAATCCTAAAAACACGCGAACTGTACGAGTTGGGGGATTCCTCCAACAATCGTCGTACATCTTTTCACCGGGTGTTTGGATGAATGGGGAAATCGTCGAGGAACAGTTTGGAGGTGAAGTCACACGGATGTATGTGAGCGTTTCAGATTCCGCTCAGCCCTTCAATAAATCAGCTTCTTCTGATTCAGTTTCAGCTCAAGGCAAATCAGAACAAGTCCGTGAAGCAGCATTGGAACTTGATTCAGTTTTGGCACAATCACTGGCTGAACAGAGCGTTTCAGTTCAAACCGTTTCAGAAGAAGTCATGGTGATACAATCGCTTGTTCTTGCAATCCTCTCACTCTTCCAGGGGTATTTGGCGCTTGGACTCATTGTCGGAGTTGCAGGAATTGCAGTCGTCACGGTGCGAAACGTCAGCGAACGCAGAACCACCATCGGTATGTTAAGGGCGATAGGGTTCCGTCAGAGCCATGTTTTGGCTATTTTCATTATTGAGGTTTCATGGATTGCAGCCTTAGGGATGCTAAACGGCCTCTTGATCGGCTATGGATTCCATCTCGTCCTTTACAAAGCAATATGGGAGGCTGAAGGGGCAGCGTTTGTGTTCCCATGGGCATCAACGCTAATGTTATTTATTTCAGGTTGGTTCATCGCTCTGGTGGCTACTTACGGCCCGACGAAACGAGCATCAAAGATTCCACCATCTGCGGCTCTGAGGAATATGTAAATCTTTGAAGTAAATTCTATTCAGTGGAAAATTACAAAACTTATGCACTACTTCCACCTTATTATGGTCCACTGCGCTGTAATCTATACGCCTATTAGAGGTAAATATCGCTCTATATCCTATCCACATCTTCGCGTTAGTATAAATACGACAGATGGCGTGGGAAGGGATACCGAACCTTCGGGGGTATTGACATGAAGAATATGACACCTATGATTCTCGGATTGCTAATGTTAACCAGTTTTTTTGCTGGCATTGACTTTACCGAGTTGGAAGAAACCGTGGTGATTGAGGACGCAGGAGCACGCGCAGGCGCAGATCCATCCGTCCTTGCCATTACGACACCTAAAGAAACAGTTTGCGACGCCAACGGGTGCCGCAACGAACTAAAAGTTGGTGAAGTCACCAACTTTGCCGCATACATCCAGAATATCGGTGATGCGTCGGTTGACGAACTAAGTTACACGGTTACCGTGTACCTTACCGATTCTTCCGGTGCAGTCGGCATGATCGCAAAGGATGTCACTGGAAATGATTTGCAGTGGGAAAACCTCGACGCTATTTGTGACGATGGTACTGTTTGTGACTTTGATTCATCTGTCACGCCTCACCCATTCTCTGCTAACTCCTATCTCGGAGCTGGTAAATATACACTAAAGTATGCTGGACAAGATATTGCATGGACTCCTACTCAAGGACTCTACATCATTGATATCTCAGTAGACTCTCCAACTGATGCTGACATCGCAAACAATGCACAGCAAATTGAGGTCCGAGTTACTGACTGGTTTGATATTAAGGTGGACTTGGAATGGGACGACGGATCAACTTCCGTCACAGGATCGGACCCAAGCGGCTTCACACTCACCGTCACGGCGGACGGCTCAGATACATTCTCCCCTCGAAATGTTGAAATCCGTCTCGCACTTACAGGTGTTGTTCAATCAGCAACCGGTGGCGTGAGCAATGATGACCTCACACTGAACGGTGGAATCTCCACGTTCATGGCTGGAGTCTCCACCCCAAACACATTGACCTTCCAAAACGAAACGGATGTCAATGATACGACTTCTGCTACCCGGACCATCTTGGACTACCAATCCCCATGGACCTACACCGGAATCGTTACGCCTGACGCACAACAAAACACAAGTAAATTTGTCTTGGACGCTTCGGTAATTTCCTACGTAGTGTTTGGCCAGTTGGCAGATTGCGTGCAGACGTTTGAAGACGATGGAAACGTTACAACATACCTCCATTCCTGTGAAGTCACAGAAACTGGAGACGACCGACCGGCAACAGATTACTCTGAAGTCACTGGTGCAGTCGAGAATTACCACGATATCCGAATCTCCCGCATGGGCGTTTACCAAGGATACAATTCTGATGGGACTGGACAATCATCAAACTTCGTTGAAGACTCTGCTGGAGCAGACCTCAACGTAGGTGCATCTCGACTTTACGCAGAAGTACAACATCGCGGTTCCAACCCCATGGTCGGATACGACTGGAACGTCAGTTACACGGTATCTCTTGGAACAACTGTAGTCGACTCAGGCGTAGTGTCCAGTTGCATGGAAGGTACAGATGTACCCTATGAATACCAACCACTCGGTAATTCCGGTCCCGAAATCGGAAGCGTATGTGTTCTAGTTTACCTTGAACCTGGTGAATATACCTTTGAATTTGAATTGGTCATGGCTAACAAGCCGACCTCAATTGGAGCAACAGGCGCATTTGATATGCGAACAAGTAACAACGACCGAACTATGGTTTCCAATGTAGTGAACAACCTCCCCCTCATCACTTCTTTTGAATTGGTCACTCAGGGAGAACTTGTCGTCGGTCAAGAAGAGATGTTGCAATTTGCCGTAACAGCCTTCGATGTTGATGACCCATCGGGAGAAGGACTCAACTTTGCTTACAACATCCCTGGAGGAATAATTCCTGGATGCGGTGGTACTCAATCCACCGGCGGTACCGTTTGCACATCAATGATTCTTGCAGAATACGTTACCATCTTCCCAGTCACCGTCGTTGTCACAGACAACCACGGCGGAGAAGTTAGTCAAGAAATGATCTTGAGTATTTGGAATAACGCTGTCGGATTGGATTCAACAGACTCTGGTATTGAAGTGACATATCCGATTCAATACTTCTTGCAAAGCAACTTTACAATCGCTGTAAACGATGTAACTGATTCCGATGAACTGGAGAAATACTCCGATGTGGAGCTGGAGGGCTTTGCTGGTAACTATGACGCAGTCGCAGTTGTTGACTACCAACCTTCAACCACGTTTACCTCGGGTGATATTTTGACTCAATCGCTCTCAGTGTCCGTTGACAAGTCCCTAGAGGCTACCAGTCTTTGGTACATTGACGGAAGCGGAAAGTGGATTGTTTTAGACGACACATCTGAAGACAGCCCTGAAGATGCAACCAAGGCAATTTTCACCTATTCCATTCCTGCAAACAGCCCAGTGATTCCAACTGGAACTATGGTGCTGATGGGCGGAGAACTTGTCGGTGGGGAAATCCCTACGGCTGCAATCAGTAACTTTGCAATCGACGCTCTCAAAGGAGGAGCTATTGGAATGAGTTGGGATCTTGAAAACCTACCTCTACGTACAGGAGATAGTGTGCGCCTCATCGTCACGGACGGAACGACCGAAGTGGTCAATCAGACCGTGCCTGATGAAGACCGTACCTTCACCCTGGCTGGACCATCCACTACTCACGACACTACGTACACTGCCACAGTGGCTGTTTGCAACCTTGAGGGTTGCTCAACACCCGGTATTGGTAGTGCTACAGCAGACAAGAGGGTTGCAGGAGATGTTGCAGCCACCAGCCTTACGATTGAAGAAGATGGCGAGAACTGGATCGTTAAGTGGAACGTTGAAGGCGACTCCTCCGATGTTGCAATGTGGCATGTTTGCTACCAGCGAGCTGAATCTTTCACTGCAGCCGACATGCCAACCAACTGCCCAGACATGGTCTTGGTTGATGCCGGCAACACAGTTACCATTGCTCAGCCAACCACTGCTGGTTCGTTTACCTACTACTTCACAGTAGTTCCAATGGATGCTCTTGAAAACATGAATTCCGCAGCATCGATGAACAGTATCGATTATTATCGTCAAGCAGACAATACTAATGCAGACGGAAACGGTACCATTGGTGACGACGACGCAGACTCGACAAGTGGCGACATCCCAATGGCTGCATGGGGAGCAATCGCTGGAGTCATTATCGTGGCATTCATCGTTGGAGCCTTCATCCTTACACGAGGAGATGGCGAAGGCGGAGACGGTGCCGAAGACGGAAAAGACTGGGATTACTGATCTCAGCACTAGCTGAACCTACAGCACCTTCCATCCTCAAACATGCAGGATGGACAACGCTGGGGGGGCCGCTTCGGCGGCCCTTCTGGCCTTTTCAAACTCATATTTTTACCGCTTCATTTTGGTAGTTGCACGGTCGTTGTTCAACGTAAAATGGACCCCTGCAAGCGACCATTTCGGATGGGTCTGCGGGAACGCGATTTCCAAAATCTGCAGTGCACTTTTGTGTTATTTTCCGGCGTAATTTAGGTAATTTTTAGAATGTGGCTTCGATGCTATTGTAGGGCCTTAAGGGATGGTTCAATTTCGTTTTCAAATGATATGTACCCCAACTCCTATAAGGGGTGTAAATCGTGGGACGCACTGCATACAGTCCGTATGAGGTGAATGACCTATGTTGGGAAACAAGAAAAACCAGAATAAGACCGTCTTCGGCGGAATTGGAATTGCACTGCTATTGTGCGCTTTGATGGCACTCATGCCAATGAGTGGATACATGAGCAACGACAGTGTAGATGTTGAGTTTGTTGAATCAAGCACAACTGGAGAGGAAGACTTCTTCCGCCTCCCCGATAAAATCGAAGAGATCAACTATGAATATGACCCATCGCTTGAACTACAAGGGATGAGAGACGAGAAAACCAAAGCCTACCTTACTGAGGACGGTAACATTGCACAATTGATTGCCACAGAGCCAGTGCACTACCGTACCAGTGACAACACCTGGGAAAACATTGATGTTAACATCAAGGCAATGCCAGAAGGCTGGAGTGTTACCGAGAACACCTTTGTGACTCATTTTGGACCTGAAGCCGGTAGCGGTATCATGGTTCAAGTTAACGAGGGCGTCGACCCAGTAATTTCAGGATTGAATCCAATGCTGGTGACCCTTGACGAGACAGGAACTTCTCCGGAACCTTACTTCTCCGCTCCAAGTACGAGCTCAATTGAAGTTGGTGGAAACGTCATCCGATATCCTCTCGCTGAAGGATTTGACCTGGATTACACAGTTGACTCAACGCAAGTCAAGCAGAACCTCGTCGTCCGAGAAGCACCAGTACTCCAAGAAAACGCAGTTTGGTTTGGTCTTTCAGAAGGCCTACGCATTCCTACTGGCTACGCCCTTTACTCTGGCGAAACCCAGTTGGGTGAAGATGTGTTCCAAACCAGCGAAGCACTTCACATCCGAAACATCGAAACCGGCGAAGTTCTCTTGGAACTCCCTACTCCAGTTATCATTGATGCGAGCGGTGGAGACCCATACATCGGGACATTCTTCGTTCAAGTCTATGGCCCCGATGTCATCCTCACTACTGTTGTTGAGACTTCATGGCTCCTTTCTGAAGACCGAGTTTACCCAGTTGGGATTGACCCAACGCTCAAGGTGAACGTCGGCTCGGGTGGATACTGTTATGTCTACTATGGATATTGCTACAACAACACACTTCGATACTTGTACAGATATTACAGCAGCATCTACTATCTCCCATGGCATAAGGTTTCCTTTACATCAAGCAACGCCCTGCCTACGGGCGCTGCAGTTCAAAGCATGCAGTGGAAGGAACACATATCCTCCTACAGCTATGCTTCTGCTAGCGCTAACGTCAACATCAAGGTCATGCAATCGTGTGGACTTGACACGAGATACAATTCAAACGTCAATACGCGAACATGCAGTTCCAGTGCAATTTCCCCGAGTTATGTAACTCAAAACTACGGCGGAACAGCCGCACGTTCAGTCATCTCCTCAATTTGGAACTCTGCAACAGTAGGGACCATCAAGGTTGGCGGAACAGGATGGAAGACCGGTACGCTTTGTAACTCTGCTACCGCTTGTTCTTCAACATCTGGTGGAATTGGATTGATCAACTCAGCTATTGGAAACGCAGGAACCTCAAGCGGTTCCGTCGGAATTGGCGAGACATACACAGGGTCCCGACTCCTGCGATATGGATACTCAAGCGGTTCGAACGTTTACCATCTTGCAATCGTCTACACCGGCGGTACAGATGCGGATGCCCCAACCTCCGATTACGTGCCTTACACCGGAATTGATTCATACCTTGAAGGAGAGAGAACATTCTTCATCTCATTGACAGATATGTCTGGAATTGATACCACATCAGCCAACGCTCCTAAATTGTACTACTCAACAGACGGAGGAACCTCATGGGCTTCAACATCCTATGGACTCGGTTCCAACAACAAATTTGACTCAGGTGAACTTGTTTCAATTGGTACATGCAGTTCTACAACAACAGATTGCCGTTTCAAGGCCCGAACTCCCGATGTGGAGTTTGGGGATGACTTCCGTTACTACTGGAAGTATCAAGACCTGAACACCGGAAGCAACGGAGCTAACGTTGGATATGAGCCTGCACGAACAGGAACTCAACAAACACCTACTCCTTACCAGTTTGACGTTATTGATCCAGCAAATGCACCAACCACTTCGAAGAAAATGACCGTTTTGACAACTGACGTAACTGCTTACAGTTCTTACAACGCTGGCGGAAACTTTGACCGCCAACTGACATATTTCTCAGACAATGATGAGTATTACTTTGAATTTGATACTTCAGCATGTGGTACGGGCTCTTCCTCCTGTTTCTACACAGGAACAAGCACGACCTACGGAAACTGGCTCGCTCGCTGGAGCGACAAGCCAGCATACGGCTACTGGGGAATGAACTCCTACACCAACAAGGGTAACCAAAACCTATGGAACAACAACGGTAACGGATACCTTCAGGTTGGCGCTACGGATGGACCTGGAATGAACCTCGTCATGCATTACGACAGTGCAGCCAATGAATGGGCAACTGTAGGTATTGGTACAGAGACTGGAATTGATGCACCGTTGACCGGTGGATCATCCGCAACATTCTCGTACTCCTATGGTTCCTACACCAAGGCGTACAAGTTTGCAATCCCTGGCGACATCACCGGTGACTTTGGAATGTTCAATTTCAACAGCACTGGCAGTTCCACAACCGCTAACCGAATGTGTGTCACTACAAACGGATGGTACTACTTCTACCGAGCAACCAGCTACGACCGATGTACTCCTGCTTACTACATGATCTACGGTAACAAGAACTCGTACCGTTGGAGCGGCTTCGCAATGGGCAGCAGCTATTACGGGCGACAAGCCAGTACGGGCGATATCACCTACAAGGTTGGTAATGTCGCACCTACGCCAGACACGTACAAGCCTACCTTTACTCACAGCGCAATGGCGGACTCCCACTCGAAGATCCGTACGGTCTCTGTAAGCATCATTGATGCTGGCGACCCTGCAAGTGGAGTAAATACCAGTACGGCAGCCGGTGTTGGGCCAACGCTCTATCACCGTATCACGCCTGACGGCGGCTCTGCAGGCACCTGGGTTTCAACGGTCATGGACCATGAAGCAGGTAACGCCCGCGCAGATTGTTCGTTGAAAGAATGCACGTGGACTGCTGACATTGAAGACCTCGATGTTAACGACTCGGTTGAATACTACTTCACCGCTCGTGACGTTTCAACGGTCTCCGCTGGAATCAACATTAACACTTCCTCAACTTACTCCTTTGAGCGAGGCGACCCTAGCAAGATTTTCGCTGTTGAATGGCATGACATGAGCTACTATACCTACGGTTACGATTGTACTGTTCAGGCTCTCTTCTACGATGTCACCAACGAGATTGAATTCAAGTATGATTCAGGATGTTCTGCTAACTACGAATCGTGGGAAATCGGATACATGGACCAAACCCGTAACAAGGGCGACAGTATATCGAACAAGGCAGGCAGTTACAACGGACAAGGCTACACGCCAACGACCAGTAACTTCCGAATCCATACAAGTGCAACCTCTGACAGTTGGGAAACCTTCGATAAGGGACTTGTAGAATTGGCCAACGCTAACACTGCACTCAGTGGCTCATCCAATGGACGACCATACGCATACTACTGCTGGTATTACTTTACCAGCTACCGAAACCAGTGTTCCGCTAACATCGACATTCCTGCTGGATTTGAGTTCGATTACTTCGGAACTACTTATGACGGTGACGACAGCAACGACCGTGTGCAAATCAACCGACAAGGATCAATGTTCTTCCTTGACAACGGAAACACCAACACACAACGAACTCTTTGGACATGGCATCAGCCAGAACTACCTTACAAAGGAAGCTCATATGCACGTGGTGGTTTGATTGCACCGTTCAACACTGTTTACAACAACTACTACTGTTTCGTAACATCCAACCAAGATTGTTCAACCTACTACCGTGTTATGCCTTACGAAGGAAAGGGAACTGATGTCTCTGCTGATATTACTGCAGACCCGCATTGGGACCTTACTGACAGCCCGATCCGAATTAATCCATCTAACAAGTATCTCGTAGTCAGCTCAGATCTGACCATCGAGCCTGGTGTGGAAATTCAGATTGCATCAGGAAAGGGTATTTCCTTTGATGGTGCATGTACCAAGTTCTTTGCTAACGGAAGTGCAACTGCTCCAATCAACTTCACCGGAATTAACGGTGCAGATTGGCTCGGAATGGCGTTCACAAACGATTGTACCACCACCGGTGGAACCGATAATCGCCATGTGTTCAAGAATGTAAACTTCAACAACACAACCGACTCAGTCTTCCGCTCTGGAAGTCGCCATGATGGAACGGGACCATCCTGTGGTTCTGCTACCGCAGACTGTAACACTGGGAACTTCACCATGAGTGATGTGACCTTTGAAAACGTAGGATCCGTCTTTACTCACGGAAGTGGACAAGGTACTGCAGTCACCATGAATGATTTCACCGTTAGCGGTGTTTCAGGTTCATGTTTCGACTTCGCTGAAAACACAATCGCCGTATTGAAAGAAGGAACTGTGACCAACTGTAACACCGCCGGTACTCTAACCGATGGTGCAGTGATGAGCGTTCCTGGTTCAACTTCTGGTCTCCTTCACATGGAGAACATGAGTTTCACCAACTCGTACGTGAACTTCATTGATGTTGACTTGGAAGATCTCTTCCTAAGTAACATCACAGTCACTTCCCCAACAACATCGGGATCGACTGCAGGTAGTGCAATTACCTCGGATGCGGGTGTTGACAGTGATGTCTACATCAACAACGTGGAGTTCTCTGGACAAGCATACGCCAGCGCAACAATCGCAGCTATGGAATCAATTCACATTGATGGCTTGGACCTCATGACCACATCTCTGGACATTATTCCTGGTGGTAACTCACAGACCGGTAACGGTCCTTCGAGTACGAGCATGAAGATGATGGACATCAACAGCGGTGACCTCACAATGAAGAGAGTTCACCCAGGTGTCTTTGATGAGATTACTGCAAATGCAGTGACTCTAACTGGAAACTACATCACTTCTGAGGTAATGACAATGAACGACTTTGACGCTGATTCTTTCACCCTTACAGGCTGTGGATGGAGCGTTAACATGGTTGCACCAACTCTTGACCGAGTCAAGAGTTCTGCCTCATGTGCTACATCTAAGAACACAATGACAGTGAGCGATGCAACCTTCACTCACGGCTCTTCAACAGAGCACGTAATTGACGGTCGTAACTCCCACATAACAGTGGGAGAGTCTTCCATCTCGAGTACAAGTGCCTCGTCCTCTGGACCCTATGTGGCTAAGGCTCGTTCTGGAACGAACATTGTTTTGATTGCGAGTGATTTGAACGGGAACGATTGTTCAGGCGCAAGCGGAAACACAGGAAGTTGTGCAATCGATGTTTCATCATCGAGCTCTAATCCGTCAATGGTGTACTTTGGTGATCTTGCCTCAGTTCGTGTGTTCCGATTGGATGCATCAAATAATCCTGCGTACAAAGCAAACCACGTTGTGACCACTTCTTTGGTTGACGCCAGTTTGAACGAAATGTTCCAGGTCGGACTTCACAGGACCAGCGCAGTAACAAGCGATTTGGGTAATTCCAGCGTTTGGGTTGTTCGCGGTGACAGTGATAACACTCTATTCGAGGACCACATCATCCGTGCATTCGGGTCTGCTGGTCAGAATGAGACCTACCCGGACAATTTCCCAGACGCAACTCTTGCGAGTGCTTGGTACCCCAGCGCAGGTTTCACGCTTGGAACTCACATGGACCTCCAATTGGAGCCTGCTCCAATTACGTTCAACGATCCAGCTACTGACTGTAACGCCATGCGAAACAACGTCAATCTGTCTGGTGCCTACACGCCATCAACAGATACCTTTGCTTGGGACGACACCAAGATTACAATCACTGAAAATATCATGATTGATGGATGTCACCTCCGCATGGATGGCGGTGTTCTTCGTGTTCAAAGCACATCGACCAATGCACCAGTGATCACCATCAAAAGTGGGGGCTCATTGACCGTTACAAATGACGGTACAAAAGCCACTCCCGGAACTATTCGGGCAGTGTCACCTACATACGGGTTGAACATGGACATCCAAGATGGTTCTCTAATTCTTGACAACGGTGTTCTTCGGGACGTCGCTTGCGACACAACCACAATGGGATGCTTGGTGATTGGAAATGGAGCCACGCTACAAATGATGGACAGCGGAACTGTTTATGGCTCCGCAGCAACTTCTGATGAAATGGCTACCGTGAAGATTGACGGTGGAACGGTCAACATTGACAGTTCCTCAATCATCAACAACGGGCAAACTGGAACTGCCCTGTGGGTTCAAAATTCTGGCGGGTCAATCAATGGCATTACTGTGAAAAATGCAGCAGTTGGAATTCAAGCCTACAATGGCGCTCCCCAAGTTGATGGTTTCATCGCTAACGGGAACACCGTTGGTGTGAGTGCCTACGGTGGAATGTCACTACCAACCATTTACCGCAGTACTATCCTTTCAGGAATGTCTGCAGGATGGGAAACCTATGAAATTGACTTGTCGACCTATCTTGGAACTGGTAACTACCTCCAAGTTGGAGCAAACTCAATTTATGGCGGTGGAAACGCTCACCCGGTTTACAACTCCTACTATTCCAAGGATTACTTCATCACAGACCGAATGAACATCCAGTTCACCGACGACAGTGGTAATTCATGGAACATCACGGACGGAGACCAGAAAGGGTACTACCCTTACTCCAGCAGCGACCCTGCTATCAACAGCAATTCTGATGTTGGAAGCTACAGCGGTGGTGTTGGTGGTGCTCCTTCATGGCATTGCAATTACTACGGATACGACTATGGTCCTAACTACCAGAGCCAAGAAGGATACTACTACTACATGCATCGATATTGGATGGGTCAGACAAGTGGTTTCAACTCTTACCAACAACCTGATGAATTTGGATTCCGTTGGGAAAGCATCGAAGATGTATCCCCAACTGGATACTATCAATCCCGCTATCCGTACAAGTACTGGGGAGACTATTCTCCTTCCTCCCAATTCCAAGGTGTTTACTCTCCTCCTGAAGGAAGTAATGGACAAAGTGGATGGGTTGGAGCCGGAAGCCCACCAAGTTATGCTCAAGGTGGATATCCTAACAACTACGGTGTTTGCTCCGATTACGTGTACACACCCTATGTTAACGCAGGACAAGGTGCTCGAGTAACCTACCCTATCGTTGACATCTCCGGTGCAACCGCTAACGGAGGAAACATCTCCAAGGTTTCACTTTGGATTGACGTCCTACACAAGGGTGCTGACAACTACCAAGACCGATATGACTTCGTCGCTCGTTCAGGTAACAACCCTGCCTCCCTTGGCGAATACGTACGTGAATCAGGAACTGCTCTGTTTGAAAACGGACAGATTGTTGGTTCTGACGTCGGAATTGACATTGGTGGTGGATACGCTGCTGGTGTATTCGAGAACATCGAAATCACCGCACCAACGACTGCTGGTGTCTATGTGACCGGTTCATCTGCTGCTTCATCCTCGAACATTAACGTGACCGGTGGAGATTATGCAGTCCTTGCTGGAACCAGTGCTTCAGGCCGATTTGATCTACAAAATGTAGACTTTGAAAACCAGAATATTGCTGGAATCTACTACCTCAAGGATTTGAACACGGCGTTCTCTGGAACCATCACTGGTGCTCAGGGTCCAGCTTTGAAATACGGATTAAATACAAACCGTGATGTTTCATTGTCGGGTCTATCCATCGTACAAAATGGAGTTGGAATTGAATCCTTGGGTTCATCCAACTTTGTGCTGAACGATGTTGAATTGAACAACACCAAAGACGTGATCATCAGCGGTTCATCAACTATGGACTTCATTGAGGGTGATCTCAACTCTTCAACTGTTGAGGTTACTGGAACTGGATTGTTCTCACGAATGCGTGAGGTTGACATCACTGTAACCGCAGATGTTACTTCTGGAAGTACAACTACGACCGAAGATGTTTCTGGAACCAACGTTGTTCTGAAGGACCCCGATGGCGTCGTAACAGGAATGGCTGAAACTGATACCAGCGGTGTTGCATCGGATCTAACCTTTGTAACCCAAACTGTTGATGCAGGGTCCTGTTCGGCAGTGTGCAATCTGAGTCTATCTGGATACACGGCTGTAACTGTAGCGACAATTGACTACTTTTACACCAGTTCCTCCGACAACGCAGACTTCCGTTATGCCTTTGAGCCTATGACCCTGTCAGACAACCCAGGGAACACAGAATCAATTGATCTCGTTGAAACGTTTGACTCACGTATCTGTTATCGTTACACCAGTACTTCGTACATCCAGCAGAACGCTTGTACAACCCTAGGTACTGGAAGTACACGTACATACAGTAACGGTCTTGTTGAATACGGATACTACTACACAGTTAGTGGAAGCGATATCGCAGGTGACACGGTCATGTTTGACGCACCATTGTTCTATCTTGATGGTGGTACACACAACTGGAACGGAACGAATATCATTTCTACCGCTTCATACACTTTCGACAACGCAAATCGATTCTACCCCCGTTACAACCAAGAAGTCAGCTTGTGGATGCACAACACCAGCATCACAGCTACCGCTGTAAGTGACCAAGGTGAAATGCAAGGATTCCAAATTGGATACCAATATTACAGCATGAACCTGGACATAGATCGAAGTACAATCTCTGGACTTGCTACCATTTGGGGTTCAATCGGATACGGTTCTTACAATGAACACGAATTGGATTACTTCAACATCGCTAACAGTACGATTACTCACTTCAAGGGGTACACCACGCTGACCAACGCAATTCAAAACACAGATATCTGTGTTCAATTGAACGGTGGAGAAGAGAGCCTTATCTACAACAATACCTTCTATGACTGTGGGTCTGCAATCCAACTAGAACGCTCACCGTACTATTACTCGCACACTGCAAGTGAACTCGGAGCAGACAACGTTACCATCGATAGCAACAAGTTCTACGATGGTGGAGAGATTGCTGATGTTTGGCTGTATTCATCGAGTCAGGCTGACGGAACGATCATCACCAACAACGAGTTTAACCCCAACGGTGGAAGAGCGATTTCCGTATACAATGGAAAGGTCACTGACCTGCTGATTCAAGACAATACGATTGTTGGCGGTACGAATGCTATCAGCATTAACACCGTTAGCAACTTTACTGTCCACAACAACACAGTCGGCGGTATCAGTGATCCAAGTTCCACAGGTATCCAAGTGTTCAAGAGTACCGGTGATGTTACCAACAACACACTCGAAGACGCTGATGGCGGAATTTATCTCAGTGAAATGAAGACTCCTCCTGCGCCTACGAACTCCTTGTGCTCAATCAGCAGCAACGGATATCGAACATCAGACAGTTGCACGTTTAACATTGCATCTGGAAAGTCAGCTGACATCAATTTGGGAACTGACAACTGGGGATACGAGATCAGTATCACCATTGACAAGCCAGACGGTTCAACCGATACATGGGGTACCTACTCCTTCAGTAGCAACACTGAATATCTGCCTTTGAAATCCTACAGCGATGCTGGGTCTTACACACTTACTGTGCGAGATTCCTTCGGTGACGGTGGTGCAACCATCAATGTCTTGGAATCAACCGGCGGTTCATCAGGATACGCTGGACCCGACATTAGTGGAAACACCATTGGCCTCTCCGCAGGCCGAGTCTCTCCTAACGCAGTTGGAATCACAGCTCTAAGTTGCGATGGCGTCACGATCCTTTCTGGAACGAACACCATCACACTTGGTGACAATGCAATTGTCATTGATGACTGTGACTTCAGCGATGAAGGTTCAACACTTATCGGAAGCGGAGATACCTCCACTATCGGTATGGTTGCAGATGACACGAACAGGTTCCTCAACCTTGACGGAACCACAATCAGCGGATACGCAGTTGGCCTTACCAAGGAGAACGGCGACCTCAGCATGGTTGGTGGAGCCGATATCTCTGGAACTGACTACGGTGTTTATGTGGAATCCACATCAGTTACTGCAATCGATGCAGCCGTTGATGGTGGTTCTACTGGAACAGGTCTCTATGTTGTAGACAGCAGCGATGTTTGGGTTTACCCAATGGACGCATCTGGCCTTATCGGTGTACACATCGATAATACACCGTTCCGCTGGGACGGTGGTACTTCGGATGCTACAACCGCAATCTACGTTGAAGATTCAATTGGAAGCGTCGAGAACCTAACCTGGTCTGCATCAACCACGCAAATCAACGCCGGACCTCGCTCCCACGTGACTTCAATCGGTAACACTCTGCTGAGCAGTGCAATTACCATTGATTCAACTTCAGTGATTGACGAAGCCAACCTCTTGTCTATTGAAACGACTCACCTCGGTGACCTTCCACAAGACGAAGTTGCCCTACTTGTCACATCAACTGACGATGAGCGTGCATCCTATGTCTCGACTTCCTTCCAACCTGAAACTATGACAGTGGACGGAAGCAACGAAGACTGGGTCGGCGGAAACGCCCTCAACCCATCTGGCTATGCAATGCCTGGTAAGATGAGCGGAGACGGAACCGATGATTTCTTGGTAACCTATGTCGAAGGTGACAGCCTATACATGGGTATGACAGGATCAGACTTGACTTCCTCTGACGTACTGATTTACATCAGTGTTGACGGAAGTGGATCTGATGTTGGATACAATGGACTAGGTGGAGCTCACAACCTCCCATTCAGCGCTAACTATGTGCTATGGGCAGACAGTGATTCCTCATACGACCTCTACAGCTATGGTTTCCTCGGGTGGACTCGCTCCGCTTTGAGTACCGCTAACGTTGATGCAGACTTCTCCACTTCACTTGGTGAAATCTCCATCCCATGGAGCCGTATTGGTGGAATGCCGAGCCAAATCGACATCGTCGCAATTGTTCAAGAAGAAACGACTGCAGATATCACAACCGTTCACCCGTCCCAAACTTTGGACCAGACCGCAACGCTTCAGAACTTGACCAAGTTCATGACCGTTGAATTGGACCATGATGATTTGATGACTGGAAACCTGAACGATGAAGTCTTGGTGTACCGCTCCTACAAGGGTGTTGCAACTGCTAGTGCAGCTAAGAACTACGACATCATGCTGAAGACACCTGCTGAATGTGCTTACGACTGGGCTACCATCGAAGATGTTTCAATGGCTACCAACGTAGCATTTGACGACAGTTACACTGCTGGAACTGGAGACACAACTGATGTTCGTGCAACCGTTGACATCCTACGTGCATGTCCTGTTATTGATACTGAAGCAACAACTGCTCCATCTGATGGTCTATCCTCGTTTGACAAGGACGAAGACTCTTCGGCATTCACATTCAGTCTCACAAACCTTGTGGACGATGTTCAAGATGCTGAAATTGACCTTGATTGGGTCGTTACCGAAGGAACCCTTGTGGCCTTTGACAACGTCCTCATCGATTGGGCTCAGAACGGCCAAGATGTTACCATCACGCCGCTCGCTGACCAATTCGGAACAGTTGTCTTCTCCTTTGAAGTGACAGACAGCAACGGACTAAGCGACAGCCACAACATCACCTACACGGTGAACAATGTGAACGACAAGCCAGTTATCTGTAACAATGAGCGAGTCGCAACAGACTGTATGCCGATCATCTCCGAAGATGGTTCATTCAACAACATCCTGCCTGAAGGGTTCGGAATACACACCAAGTTCCTTGGTGATGTATCCAACGCTACACGCTCCTACATCCGGGACATGGCTAACGAGCAATCGCCAAGCCGTCAAACCTACACATGGGGCGCCAGCATCCCTTCAACCTGTGAAGCATTCACAGTTGATGTTGTCAGCAACGAATTGACCATTACCGAGAACACAGCAAACGAAAAGGGTGGCACATGTATGGTCACACTCTCTCTATCTGATGATGGAGCAGAGAACGTCGATGCAGAGACCTTTGATGTTGCCTTCTCGGTATCACCAGTCAACGATGCACCTGTGATCCGTAATTGGGATGCAGCAAACGGTACAACGATTGTCAACAAAGCAAACTTGCCTATCAACCAGGCCTGGAAGCTTGTCATGACAGAAGACGATACCAACGAAGACAACCTAACGTTTGACCTCTCAGCTGTCAAGGCCGATGTTGACCACGATATGGATGACCTTCTTTGGACTGTTGAATCTACTGACCAATGCACATACTCGAACTACTTCACAACCACTATCATCGGAGACGACCTCGTCTTTGACCTGATTGAAGATGCAGCAACGGATGTTCCTAACGAACAGCGAGACTACCTCAACAACGGTGGTATTCACCAAATCCCACCGACCGGTAGTTCATACTGTGAGATCACTCTAGTTCTACGTGACACACCAACAGCACCTATCGTTGATGGCGAATACAACACACATATCCCCAACTACGATACTGCTTTGATGCCAATTGCGGCATACGAGCAAGGTGTTGCAACCAAGACCATCGGTGTGAAGGTTACTAACGTCCCTGAGCAAGTCCCAGACTACGCCTTTGACGGTGTGACTGGATTCAACTTCAATGGAGTTACCAACGTCATGACAGGAACATACATCCCAGTTACCGTTACAATCGACGGCGCTGGCGATCCAGGACCTTACCGCTACGACCACATGCTTGCTGTCACCTACCACTCGGATGGACACACAGACATTGAACAAACTCGTTACTACGATGTACCTGACTACAACTCCGCTGTGAAACTCACTGAGGACGTTTACGTTACCAGAGATACCACACATGTTTGGGTAGAAATGGATGTACTAACCTGTTTGGACAACCCATGTGACTTGACGAAATCGACAACAGAACGATTCATCGCTGACAACCCAGCATCGCACTACCGTGTGATCAACGGTGTTCAATCCGATGAGCCATGGTCCGCTCCTGGCCGATATGGACAAGATGCAACAGCATCCTCTATCCGTCGTCCATTGCTTGAAGACAGCAACTGGTGTAACAACGTCATGACCTCGCTTCCAACAGCAGACCCATGTAACGCAGCAGACCAAGATACCGCAGACACTACGTTCCTTGCAACCGCACAAGACATCCCAACAGTTGTCGACACTGTCGGTGCAAGCGCAGTTCCATCCTTTGCCCCAAGCATCATCGCTGTGGCTATGGCTGGTCTCTTCGTGAGCCTACTCACCTTCTCCAGCCGCCGTGCTGATGAAGAAGATGAAGAAGTTGTGGAACGTATCGAGGAAGATGAAACTGCAGTCAGCCCTGTAATCGCTACCATCCTTATGGTTGCAATCACAGTGGTTCTCTCAGGTGTCATCTATGTCTGGGCATCTTCGCTCGCTGAGACCGATGTCAAGGGCGTTCCTCGTATCACCTTCCAAATGGAAGATGTGAACGGTGTAGACGCTGATGAAGGTCACTGGAGAATCTCTGTTATGAACGCACAAACAGCACTTGCAACCCAAGCTGTTGAAGTCCGTGTGATCTATCAGAATTCTACTGGCGGTCAGAGTGTGGTTACAGTCAATCTTGCTGAAAGCGCTGGTGTATACGGATTCAATCCGGCCAACAGTGATTCGTTTGTAACGTTCGTAGATTCTGTTGACAGAGACGGTAATCGGTCAATCTCGACCTTCAACTCTGGAGATACAATCTTCGTTCGCACCCACGCACCTGACGGTACACCACTCACCGGTGTTACGATCACCATCACCTATGCTCCGCCTAACGGCAACGGTGCAGAATTGACAAAGTGGTCGAACTTGGCTTTCAACAAGAAGGCTTGAAGCCTCAGTTGAGTTGTTACGACAATACTTCACCTGCAAGCAGGTGTTTGCAGCCGTGAGGCTGTATCCCAGCGGGGAGCCCCTAACAGGGCTCCCTGCCTTGGGCCACCCCTAGCCAAAAGCGAACCCTTTCAAACTGGAGTTCCCTGGTGAGGACATGGTTCAAGAGAATGGAGACGTCAAACCTGGAATCGTGGTCTTTGATTGCGATGGTGTGCTTGTCGATGCAGTGAGCTCATGGAGAACACTTCACGATGCATTTGGTACGGATAATGCGTTGAACCTGAACCGGTTTATTCGTGGTGAACTCAGCGATGTTGAGTTCATGCGCTCTGACATACAAATGTGGAAGGAAGTCCAAGACCCCATTCACAGAGACGAGTTGTTCCGTGCCTATGCTGGTGTGAAACTTATGCCTGGCGCACGTGAGGTTGTTGAGAAACTCCTAGCGAATGGTGTATTTGTTGCCATTGTCAGTGCAGGCGTCGACATTTTTGTGAGTTCCATTGCTGGTATTCTGAAAGTTGACGATTGGATCGCAAATGGATTTGTCTTTGACGACGAGGGCTTTCTCACCGATGAAGGCGTTTGTCGGCTTCATGCAACGGGCAAAGACGAAGTCATCCAACGATTGTTGGACATGAATGGTTTCAAGCCCGAACAGTGTGTTTCTGTCGGAGATTCTGAAATGGACCTCTCTATGCAAGTAGAAGGTAGTCGTTTCATCGGGTTTAACCCGACACGAGATTCATCCCATGCTGCATTTGAGAAGGCTGAGGTCCCGGTTGTGAATACTAAAGATCTCAGGGATATTCTGCCACATTTGGGAATGGCTTGATTTTATCAAGCGAATGGAATTGATATTGACTTGTGACTCTTCAGATTGATGATTGTCAACATACATGGCTTTGGTTGGAACCCAAGCATACGCTGGTAGGATGTTTGGTCTTGCCATGTACTGGAACAAACCAGTGTTGTCCCTCTGAAGTCCACGCATTCGTGGCCATGGACGTGGCCCGTGACAAAAATGTCAGGGACTTCACGAATCACCAACCCGTCCTCGGGTTCTGGAGATAATGGTGTTTTTCCACCCCATTGAGGGGCTAAATGACGACGACGCAACATTTCTCGCATTGCTTCGACGGGGTCAGCATAGGTCACGGTTCTAAGGCCAGCTACGAAATCGTCGATTGACTTACCGTGATAGGAAAGCAATCGCACATCATGGAGCGAAAAGTCACATGGATTTCCAACAAAGGTAGTCGTGTTGTAGTCTTGCTGAATGTCTTTCTCAAATGTTGGTTGTGGCTCAGCAGGTCTAACTGCATCATGGTTCCCTGGAAGCATGACACACTCTACCCACTCGGGAAGTAATTCTAACAGCCTTGCGAATTCTGTATATTGTGCAAACAGGTCAGGAATAGCAAGTTCCTTGTCTTGTCCAGGATATATTCCGACCCCATCAACACAGTCTCCAGACAGGATGAGGTACTTGATCGTCTTAGCGAGTGGGTCCGAATGGAACCAACGAACCATCTTATGCCACTGTGCCTCAAGGAAGGTTTTCGAACCTACGTGGATGTCGGAGAGAAACGCCACACTTACGCCTTGTTCAGCACTTACTTTCTTGTGCTGTGACTCCAATGGGAAATGGAGGTCATCTACGTAAAATAAATCGCCAGTTTGGCTAAAGGTCCCTGAGACCCCAAGAACATCATCCGGCATTAATCCTGCTTCCAGGATTGCTTCATGGGCTCTGTCCCTATCCTCACCCTTCCGCTTCGTGAGAAGGCAAGTCATCTCTCCTGTCTCATCTTCCAGACCCCAAATGAGGTGTCCGTTCTTGGTATACCTCGGTTCATTGACGAGTCCAATGGCGGCAGCCTTGTTTTCATGGCCTTGATAACGGCTTATTTCTGCAAGTAAGCGTGCAATTTCTTGGTGTTTGCGTGGAAGATTGGAATTTTGAACGATGAGTTTTCGAATACTTTTCAATCGGTCGTTGAAGCATGCTGTAATATCGGACATTTTACCTTCAGTCACAGAGTTTCCAGTGATGTCAAAATGGACGGTAATGTCTGAACTGACATCGCTAGCATGAGTGGAAAAATCGGATTGATTCCAATCGGGTAGGTTATTTCTAAATTTGATGTCCAGCGGTTTTGGTTCTTCAATTGGAGCAACAGTTCTAGCGAGGTCTGTCGGTGTTTGGCTAACTACCTCATTTGACATTGATTGTGGCGGAGGTGCCATGACCGCTGCAGGTGCAGGCTGATTTGAAGGGGTTGAATCTCCCATTGTGCTGCCGACATGATTAATCATAGCGGATAGCATTGTATCGTTCAGGACGGTCGAAGAATAATTCAATGGTCCAGCGGCTGCAATCACTTCCATTGGGTTATCAAGTGCCATGATTTGGCTCTTGATAGAAGTCATTGCCAACAATTTGTGCTGTTTGAGCAGGGCAGCGATTTCGGCCCATCCCTCACCCATGGTTGCTCTTGTACGACGACGCTTCAAAAGGTGTGTGATGGAGATTGATGAAGTTTAAGAGGAAACTCATTCCTCTTCTGACCATTCAATGTCAGAACCCATTTCCTTGTCGGAGGTTTCTTCTTTTTCTGACCATGCATCATCCTGCCATGGAGCAGTTTCCCGAGCAGCAGCATCTCGGCGTTCAAGTTCCTCAAGGCGTTCTTCTTCCCTCTTCATAGCCTCTTCAATTGCAATAATCTCTTTTGCTTCTGCTTCTTTCGCTTGCACCATTGCTTCGTCCCAGCAATGAATTGCAGTTTGCAGGGCAAATTGAACAAATCCAGATTTATTCTCGGCTCGTGTTCCCCCGATTTGGGTGTGCAAGGCATTGGCCCATGTTCGTGATGCAATTCCGACATACACCGTTCCGACTGGTTTTGCAGAACCATCGTTATTGGGCCCTGCGATTCCCGTGATAGCAATGGCAATGGATGCTTCTGCACGTTCTCGCGCACCTTGAGCCATCTGGATCGCTACTCGTGCAGAAACCGCTCCTTTACTGTTGAGAACCTCTTCTTCGACACCAAGTTCGCTGACTTTTGCGTCATTAGCGTAGGTTACCCACGATTTCTTGAACCACTCGCTTGCCCCAGCAATATCGGTCAGCGTACTCGCTAGCAAACCACCAGTGCACGACTCGGCTACTGTGATGGTGTGACTTCCTTCTTTGAGTCGCCGAACAAGGCGTGCAGCCGACGTACGGATATTGTCATCCATTGATTCACCCTCAGTGCCGAACGGTTTTGAGGTTAACCCTTTGAACGGACTCTTGAAAAAGGAAGTCCAACAGGACTGCATGGGTCTGTGGTCTAGTGGCTATGACACCTCCCTTACACGGAGTTGATCGAGGGTTCGAGTCCCTCCAGTCCCACTACCACAAAAATTGCGTGATTTCGTCTGTGTTTTGAGCGATAACTTTGGTTATGCCTGATTGTTGTTGAAGCAGTTCAGCATCCGTGTTTTCATCAACGAGGAGGAGGTGTACTGCTCTCATCCAAAGTCCTTCTTCAGGAGTAGAACCTCGATGGTCGACGGCTACGAGGACATCTTCTAATTCACTGAACATCAGTGCCCCTGATGCTTGATGCAGTTCCTCTACCTTTACGATGAGCCATCGTTTTCCCTGAAGAGCATCTCGCGGAGCGTCTCCAAGGTCTGCAAAATGTATTACTTCCAATAGTTCACATCCGATACCTTAGCAGGGCAATTGCACCGCCCATTCCATTCAATTGGCCACCGTCATCATGGTCTGTTGAGCACTGAACCAGTGTTCCACCAAGACGTTTGAGTTTTGAGACCCATTGTTCCCAGCTCTTGCCGTTGATTCGGGCAGTTTCATCCCTCAGCAGGTCTGCTGAAATTAAAAGCGTGTCAATTGCCCCCTCATTCATGGCTTTAATCAAATCCATGCTGCCATAAGCAACTGCTCCATTGGTTGAAATTCGTTTCCATGCTTCCTCAAGAAGTGTGATTTCCTTCACCATTTGGTGCTCAGAGAGCAGTGACCCTGCAAGACCTTCCCGCAATACTTCATTTGCTGCACTCCGGCCTCCCATGCTGGTTGCAATTGAGACCATAGTGCGCTTGTGTCCTGCTGCTTTGAGGTCCGCCATCATTCGGTCACGATTGTGTCCTGGGCCGCAAATTACCAACGGCAAATCTTCGGCTAATTGTTGTGTCAACCCACTTACGACCGTTGCACGAAATTGCTGAGTAATGCCTTCATTTTGTCGCAGGTCGCCTCGCTTTCCGCCACCCCGCATTGTCCAAGTGGCACTTTCCCGTAGTCCTCGCCCAGTGACGAAATACAGAATCATTTCATCACCTTCAACAACCAGCAATGCAACTTGGCCTCGCTTTGATGCAGATACCGCTTCAGAGAGCAACTCAACGTCCATTGAACTGAATCCTTTGGGCGCATGAAGGACAATGTCGTCTCTGATCTCAACCAAATGTGTGTGGTGGAGTCCAACATCAAGGGGGGCCTGTTCAATGATTCCGTGCACTCGCAGCGTATCTGAAAATGTTTGATGCTCAACGGATTGTACCTGGAGTTGAATCCACATTTTCTTCCGCTCTGATTGTTTGGAGCGACCGCCTTCTTCACCTCCGGTTGTTTGGTCTCTGCGTTCCCCAAGCATTGCAAACGAATACCCGGGACGAATCAATCGGGCCAAGACCCACATGTCATCAACCGACTCGACACGTAGTTTCCACTCGTGCTGATCCCGCTTGAGAATGTTCATTGCTTCACCCAAATACACCCAAGAGGTTGCCGTTTTCATCCATGTCCATGTCAAGTGCTGCTGGACGCTTGGGTAAGCCGGGCATGGTCATCATGTTGCCGAGAACAGCGACAATGAATCCAGCGCCTGCATTGAGTCGGAATTCTCCTATTGGAATGGTAAATCCAGTCGGGGCGCCGAGTAAACTTGCATCATGAGAAAACGAATATTGGGTCTTTGCCATACAGACGGGCAAGTTTCCATATCCCCACGAACGAATACGGTCAAGTTCACGCTTTGCTTTAGCCGTCATTGAAATTCCATTAGCTTTGTACATGCGAGTTGCTATAGCAGTTGCTTTCTCCAAAACATCAACCTCAGGTTCAAACAACGGTACGAATGGCCGACCGGATGCGATGTGGTTTTGTACAGCCTTAACAACGGCTTGAGCGAGGTCTTTACCTCCTTCTCCACCATTCGCATGTACCTCAGTAATGCATACAGAAGTTGCTCCACTTTCATGTGCTGCATCACGAATTGCACTTATTTCTGCGTCTGTATCGGATGCGAATTTGTTGATTGAAACCACTACAGGTATTCCAAATGCTGCCATGTTTCGGATATGACGGTCAAGATTTGTTCTAGCGCCTGTAACGGTCGCTTTGACATTCTCCGCTTCTAGAGTTGCCTTATCCGGACGAATCCCACCGCGGTCACCGAATGCTCCACCGTGAAGTTTCATCGAGCGAACGGTGACATTCATGACTACACAATCGGGTGCTTTCCCAGAAGTTGCTGCTTTAATGTGCATGAATTTCTCTGCACCCATGTCAGAACCAAAACCGGCCTCTGTTACAACGAAATCTGCACTTGCGAGGGCCATTCTGTCCGCAATGATGCTCGAGTTCCCATGAGCAATGTTTGCAAAAGGACCGCCGTGAATAAATGCAGGATTCCCTTCAAGCGTTTGGGCGAGGTTGGGTAGGAATGCTTGACGAAGCAGGAGAGCCATTGCCCCGGCACCACCAATCTGGTTCGCTTTGACAGGATTCCCATCCGTGGACGTTCCGACTACGATTTCTCCGAGACGCTTTCTCAGATCTGCATAGTCGCTTGCTAACACCAAGATGGCCATGACTTCGCTTGCAGCAGTGATGTCAAAGCGATCTTCTCGGACCAAACCGTTCGCAGGCCCACCAAGGCCAACAGTCACTTGGCGAAGTGAACGGTCGTTCATGTCAATGACACGGGGCCATGAGATTCGCGAAGGGTCGAGTTTGGAATCATTTCCGTGTTTGAGGTGATTATCAATTAATGCTGAAAGAAGATTATGTGCAGAGGTGACGGCGTGTAAATCTCCCGTAAGGTGGAGGTTGATGTCCTCCATGGGGAGGACCTGAGCATGACCGCCGCCAGCAGCACCTCCTTTGATTCCAAACACTGGTCCCATAGATGGTTCACGGATGACACATGTAGCAGATTGCCCTATGTGACACAAGGCTTGCGTAAGTCCAATCGTTGTTACGGTTTTTCCTTCTCCGAACGGGGTTGGGTTGACAGATGTCACAAGGACCAAATTTCCTTGAGCCTTGTTAAATCGAGCTTTCAGTGCGTCCCATGTGATTTTAGCCACGCCCTGGCTCATCGGGAAAATCTCGTGAGAAGAGATACCTAATTTCCAAGCGATGGCTTCAATGGGCTCCATTTTTGCCGCTCGTGCAATCTCAAGGTCACTGGTCATGAACGCCTTTGCGTATCGTTGAGCCTTTGAAGCCGTCGCTTCATCTCATCAATCGGAGGCGATTTTCGCACCCTGTCAAGCCTGCGGGGGAGGTTCACTCTTCCTTCATGCTGCCCAAGTAATCGGGCAAGTCAACGCCAGCCATCTTGGCCACGTCGTGAACTGGAGGTAGGCTCTGCATCAAGGACGAGACAAAGTTGGAGGTTGAACCGCCGCCTTCTGCATTGTTGCCTGAGTCCCAAACAGTGATCTTGTCAATCTTCAAGTTTGCAATTGCCTCAGTTTGGCGAGCGACCAAGCCTTCGATCTTCTCAACCATGAGTAGGGTCGCCGCTGCCTTTGCATCGCCGCCAGCGCTCTTGACCAACTTTGCATATCCATCAGCTTTCGCTTCAAGTACGGCTCGTTGTCCTTCAGCTTCAGCATTGTATGCTGCGAGTGTTGCATCAGCAAGACCTCTTGCAATTCGGCGTTGGCGTTCGGCTTCGGCTTCAGCAGCAATCTCAATCTGTTGCTTGGAAACTTCTTCACGAGCAATTTCTTCAGCACGAAGACGCTGACCTTCAAACTCATATTGAGCCTTCTCAATTTCAACTTGAGCAATACGCTTTGCGACTTCTGAACGCTGGTATGCTGATGCTTCGCGCTCAGCAAGGTCAGCATTGTAAGAGGCAATGTCAGCACGAGAAATGTTCTCTCCTTCGACCGCTTGTGCTTCTTGTTGTTGTACGAAAATACGTCGGTCCGATTCAGCGGACTTCTGACCCTTATCAGATTCTGCTCGGTTCTTAGCGACTTCAATCTCACGCTCTCGGTCTGCAACTGCTTGTCCAACTGCACCTTGGCGAGTTGCGTTTGCACGGTCAACATCTGCCGCTGCGATTGCTTCGGCTGCTGCCTTGGCACCGATGGACTTGATGTAGTCTGCCTCGTCAGTGATGTCAGTGATGTTGACGTTGATGAGGTAAAGTCCAATCTTGTGCAATTCTGTGTCGACGTTGTTAGCAACCAACGAAAGGAACGCTTCACGGTCCTGGTTGATTTCTTCAATGGTCAACGATGCAACAGTAAGACGAAGTTGTCCAAAGATGATTTCCTTTGCCATGTCTTCAATTTGATTTGGAGGTAGGTTCAGCAAACGTTCTGCAGCGTTTTGCATGATGGACGGTTCTGTTGAAATACCGATGGTAAAGGTAGATGGAACGTTGATACGAATGTTTTGTTGAGAAAGTGCGTGTTCCAAGTTGATGTTGATGGTGAGGGGCTTCAGGTCAAGCATAGCATAATTTTGAATCAGCGGCCATACAATTCGACCACCACCGTGGTAACATGCTGCGGCTCCTGATCCTTTGACGTTACCGTAAACGACCAGAATTTTATCCGAGGGTGCGAGTTTGTATCTGTTTGCTGCGATGTAAACGGTTGCAAGCAACACGAAAACAAAAAGTCCAGTTCCGATAAGTATCAATGATCCAACAATGTCTGCCATAATTATTCCTCTTCTTTTCTTGTGGGGGCTTTTCGGTCAAGGGGTGCTACGATGAGAATTTCTCCGATCGTATCCACAACCTCAATCAATGAGCCGGTTTCAAGGGTTGCTGCTTCGTCGTCTGAACGAGCAGACATGGTGCGCAGCGCACCCTGGAATTCAACTTGTACTTGCCCGGGTTTGTTCGGGTCAATGCGACGGTAAACGGTCCCTCTAGCGCCAAGGGCTTTGTTATGGACAACGGTTCCATCTGATTCTAAGCTTTGCATGGCCTGGAATACTTTTGCAACCACGTACATTGAGGCTGTTCCAGCAGCGGTACCCGCTAATACGGCTAAAACCGCATTGGTATTATCTCCAGACTGGGATACAGCGAGTCCAAAAATCCCGAACATCATGACGAAACTCAGTAAGCCTTGGAGGGTAAACATGTGGAATACGCCAGCAGCGTCCATTTCAAAGTCAAAACCAGCGACTTCAAGCATTCCATCTGCGGCTCCCGTAAGCATCACGAGCACGAAGTAGAGCAGGAACAGGATGGTCCCAATGATGGCGCATGCTGCGAAAAGAACATCGACGCCCGTGATTCCCTCAAGACCGAAAAAACCGAGAATTGTGTCTAGCATCGGTTCACCTTATTTCGTCGAGTCAGTGTTACGCTTTGATACTTTGCCCGCTTTTATAGCTGGACGAATGTAGAGGATGTAATAATGGCCGTAAACAATTGGGCCTAGAGAAAAGCCTACTGCTAGGCCAATTCCCCATGCTGGCAGATTGAGTGCCCAGGCGATGGCGAGGACGATGAGCAGCGAAAGGAGAATTGAGGCCTTTTCTAGGACCATCGCATAGATGTTTGTACCTTCATTCACTTTGTCTTTCATTAGAAAGACGTCTCCGAGGCCGCTCATTTCATTCCCACAGTACGCTTGCCCAAGTTTGCTCACAAGCCCAAATGATGAATCCGACTGTAATAAGCATCCCTAATTTTGATGAACGTTGTTGCTCTTGGTTGGTCTCTACCACTTCGTAAACACCCAAGTTATTCTTGATGATTTGAGTGTATGGGTTGGTGATATAACCACCCTCCATCTCATTTTTCTTATCGATTTTGATGATTTGGTAGCCTGCAAGCAAAATGGTTCCTATGATGACGGCTGGTGCGGCTCCAAATACATCTCCGAGTGCTTCCTCAAATTGCTGATAACTGGCCAACGAGAGGTACATACTTAGCAGCCCAAACATCAGTTGTCCAAACTTGGATTGTTTATTTGCCTGCGAAATGAGGTTGTCCATGGTAGTTTTGAGCGATGGCTCGTCTTTTAATCTTCTCCCATCCTTGCTAAACAAGAATTCCGATTTACACATTTGCAAATAGCATGAATGAGTTGAAATGAGCGAAAGTAATCGGGGAATCATGGGCGAAATCCGGTATGGGGTTGCGGGTTCGCCAATTAGGCACAGTTTGTCTCCTCTGTTGATGTCATTGGTCTGTGACCATCTCCACTTGTCAGGGCGTTCAATGACACTCAAAATGGAACTTGTAAACGTGCCTTCAATTTCCGACGCTTTGGCTTGGGGGTATGCGGGTTCGGTCCCTAATCCTCAAGAGTGGGACTTGACACAAGCCGTGTTTGGAACATTCAGGACAACTGCTCTTATGGAGAAAGCAGTTGCTGCGGCACGAGCAGTGAAAATTCCTGCAGCAGCCCTTGCCCCTAAAGACGAGGTGTTTGTTGGAGCAGTTCCACCTAAGCATGCTCAAAACCTTCCAACCCGAATGTTTGAAAATGAGATTTGGATGAATCTGACCTCGCCACTCAAACACCAATTGGACTCAGAGGCTGTGATTTGTATTGACAGTTCACGGGAAATCAAGAGTATCAATGCTCTTCGGTGGGACGGAAAGGGCTGGTGGAGTGCTGGTTTTGACGGTCTCGGGATTTGCGATGTTATGACGCATCATGGTTTCCATCCACGTGGAACTGTCCTCGGATTACTAGGTGGTGGAGGGGCTGCGCGTTCAACAGCTCTCGCTTGGGCCCAAAACGGTGGACTGATCCATCTTTTGGGTGGTAAACGTGAACTCGGAGACGGCCCGTGGGTTGATTCGTTAACATCTCAAGAACCTGACGTAGTTGTGAATTTTGAATCCGGGATGCCTGTTTTTGATGCCGATGTGGTTCTCCATGCCTCTTATTCCAATATGGAAGGTGCCTTGGACGAACGAGTTGATCGAATTATTGCGATGCCTTTGGACGGGCGATGGTTGCTCGTTGCTCAACATCTTGCGTGTTGGAAGCACCTTTGGGCACCTGAGCGAAAAGCCGACCTTCCTTCTCTTGAATTGTTGCTGAATCGATTGATTGTCGCCGAAACCACTCTAAGTGAATATGCATAACAACGAAGCCTCTAAGGAGAGGGAACACAAGGGGGAGACGTGAATATGGTGCCGATGATTTCCCAACGTTGGGTCGGGATAGTGTTAGCCATGCTGATGTTTGCAGCCCCTTGTTCGGCTCTCTTGACGGAGAATCCCAATTTTGAAGAGCGCCATGATGGAGTAGATTTTCCCGTGGGCTGGACTGAATTTCGCCTGGGCGGAGTGTTTTCACCTGAAGTAAGAATGGTATATCCGGCAATGAATGATGGTGAAGACAAGGATATGGCGGGTAACGGGCCATTTCCATGGACCGTATTTATCGGAGATTCCGGAGAAAACCTAGAAGCATACACGCTTTTTGTTGAAGAATTAGCCAAGCGTGGTTTCATTGTTGTTGTTACACAACCGATGCAAGACGAGACCGATGTAGAAGAAACATTGAGTCTACTCACCGACATCACAGAGGTCATGGAATCTCAAAACCAAACCAACCTCCGTGTGATGGGGAGTGCAGGCAATATCGACGTGGACCATTGGGGTGTAGGTGGTCATGGAAAGGGTGCTGCGGCTGCTTATGCTGCGATTCCTTACTTCAATCTAAGTCAACGTGCAGATACTGTTCAACCTCCTCGAAGTTTGTTCTGCCTTGGTCTTGATTTGGATGGTTTCAATTCAAATAACGACTGGTTCAATCCATCATATTCTCCTGTTTTTCCTTCACCAAACACTGGATTCTTTATCACCGGAACTGTAGATGAAGTGGCTCCATCCACAGATACAATGGAGCGGATTGAGGAAGCAGGAGGATACGGTTGGCACTGGATGCATCTTTTGGGTGCAAATCACTATCAGTTTCAAGATTCTCAGTCGTTTTTTGAAAGCGACGGGGATGCAACGATGAGCCAAAGTGCTCAAATTGAATTGAGTTCTCAACATGTCATCGCTTACCTTGATGCTGTATTGTACGGGGAAATTGACCGATTTCGTGATGCATTTAATCGGGCTGAAGGAGCCCATATTGTGAGCGATCAAAATGCCTATGTTGATGAAAATTTTGAGCAAAGTTCTTTCATTATCCTCAACAACACGACTTTTTCTCCAGATACACAAAATGCCCTGAATGCAACACAAACGTTTGTGATACAGAGCAATTGGACATTGCGGGACGGTGTGAATTATACAGAACTGCCTGGGAATTACGATGTGAGTGTCGATTGCGGTTGGGTTGGTGAATCATGGCCTGCGAACGGTTCAATTTCAGTCAACGGTACGGCATTGTGTGAATTTCCTATGGCCCCCGTAGCCCCTGGGTCTCACAAGGCTTGGATGCGTATTTCGGTGGAAGGGGCTCCTTCAACAGTAGAGTTCATGGTCGCAAGGACCAACACTCCTATGGTTGTTACAACTCCACCTCCAACGATTTATCTACCCCAACATGGAAGTACAATTTTCAATGTTGCCGACGCTGCAACCGACCCTGATGGTACACTTGTCCGTGCGGTTGATGCAACGTTGTTCGGCCCCAATTCATCCCACTTCGGGGTGACATTAGGCGGAGATGGACTCACTCTTGAAGTCAATCACGCCATAGAAGAAGAATGGCTAGGTGAATGTTCACTTGAGTTGAAACTAAGAAGTGATGGTGGAGTTGTTGACGAACAGAACATCACGCTTCGTGTATTTCTTTCCCCGGTTGACGACCCGGTAGTTCAAATCGGGACAGTCCCTCAACAGGTCCTGTTTGAAGATGGATTCAATCTTGATTTTGATTTCAGCGACGTGGTTCTCGACCCCGAAGGACAATCACTTCTCGTATCGGTCAACGGTGCGAGTTCAGGTTCGGAGGGTCCGGTAATGTTCTCTGTGGAAAACGGCATTCTCACCTTAACACCCCTTCCTAACCAATACGGAGCTGTAGTTCTGGACGCCTTGGTAGGTGATGGGACGACGCCCGGGATTGAGTTGGAGATTCCAGTTCTTGTAGAGTCGGTGGACGACCCAATAACCATCAACGAATCTGCGTGGGCTAATATCACAATGGATGAAGATTCAACTCACGTTCTCAACCTCACCTTGATGGCCTACGACATTGATGGAGATGTCCTTTCTTGGTCTTCATCCCATGGCCATTCGGAACTGTCAGTTCAACGAATTTTGAATGAATTTCTAATTACTCCGCAGCAAGATTTCAATGGCCAATTTGAAATGGTTTGGATCAATGTCACAGATGGAACAACCTCCTACACTCACCCGTTAACAATCACAGTAACGCCCGTAGGGGACCTTCCTTTTGCAACGGTGACGAGCATACAACGTGTTGCTGATAGCAACACTGCAACAATGCAATGGAGTGTTTCAGATGTTGATGGAGTTCTGAATACCAATGCAACGGTATTCTTAGGTGAGCAAGAGGTTGATGTCAGCCATTCATGTTTGAATGAAGGAACTTCTACTGCTCAATGCGTGACATTAATCCCTATCTCATCAGATGTTGGCGACATTGTGATGGTGAAACTTAAGGTTCATGATGACGAATTAGACCGAGACGTAGTGGCCACTTACGCCCTTGATTTGACGACGTCAACGGCCGATACCAACTCAGAGGATGAAGAGTCTACGGGCTCTTCAATTAATTTGCAGACTAGCCTTCTCACTGCAGGAGTTCTCTTAGCCATTTTGGCTAGCCTTCTCGTGTATGCGGTTCGTTCCCGGAGTACAGGTGCTGCTCATCAAAGCGGAGTAGCCCCAACCGAGCCTGAAGTGGAAGTAGAGATACAGGCCGAGGAAGAACCGAGTGGGCTCCTTGCCCGAGTGAATCGACTCCGATGAATCACAAAGGAATGTTTCCATGCTTCTTTGGCGGTGACCATTCCCGCTTGCTCTTTAGAATGTTCAAGGCTCGTATGAGTCGTAATCGGCTTTCTGCTGGCTCTATGACGTCATCAAGCCATCCATTGCGAGCAGCGACATAGGGGTCGCCAAACTTTGCCTTGTATTCAGCAACGAGTCGGAGTCGTACGTTTTCTTTTTCATCATCCTCAACAGCTTGAATCTCTCTCCGGTGAATGATGTTCACTGCGCCTTCTGCCCCCATGACTGCCAGTTCAGCGGTTGGCCATGCAACGTTGTAATCGCTCTGTAAATGCTTGCAGGACATAGCCAAGTAAGCGCCCCCGTAAGCCTTGCGTGTTACGAGAGTCAATTTTGGTACGGTTGCCTCTGCGTAGGCAAACAGCAACTTGGCACCATGCCGGATGATCCCACCCCATTCTTGAACCACACCTGGAAGGAATCCTGGTACGTCTTCAAAGGTGACAAGGGGAATATTGAATGCGTCACACATACGAATAAATCGAGCCGCCTTGATGGAGGCGTCAATATCAAGACACCCAGCAAGCACCTTTGGTTGATTTCCAACAACTCCAATAGGCATTCCATTGAGGCGGGCAAATCCAATGATGATGTTATCTGCATATGCGGAAAAGAGTTCCATGAACATGCCATCATCCACGACTTCTTCCACTACGGTGACCATGTCGTAGGGTTTGTTTGGATTGTCGGGGACAACATCCTGCAATACCTCATTCGAGCGTTCGATTGGGTCTGCTGTTGGTACAAAAGGTGGGTCCGCCATGTTATGGTCGGGGAGATAGGATAGGAGCATGCATGCTAAATCACATGCGTCTTCTTCATCGTCAGCAATCAAGGATGCAATTCCAGAACGAGACGCATGGAGATTTGCGCCACCCAATCCTGCCGCATCAACTTCACCGTTGATCACTTCGGGCGTTTCTAGAGGGGATGAAAGGAACAATTGGCCGTTTTCTTCCCCGAGGATTGTGAAGTCGGAAAGTGATGCTGCGAGGGCTGATGCACCAACTACCGGGCCCAGTACGATGCTAATAGTAGGGATTCTTCCACTGCATTGGACCAAGCGGTCCAACAATTCGCCGGTTCCAGCAAGTGCATTGACACCATCTTGGGCGCGTTGTCCCCCTCCATCCCACATGGCGATAAGAGGAGCCTTTGCACGTTCAGCCATCTCCACGATTTTTGCAATTTTGAGGGCGTGCATCTCGCCCATGCTACCGCCATGGACACTGAAATCTTGTGCGAAGCAATAGATCCTACGTCCATCAATGGTGCCTTGTCCAGCAACAACCCCATCGCCGAGAGTTTTGTGAAGAAACATATTGTGGTCATCAGTACGGTGCGTGACAAAAGCATCTATTTCCAGAAATGAACCTTCATCAAGGAGCATTCCAAGACGGTCTCTTGCCGTTCCCCTTCCCGATGAGCGAATTGCTTCTTGTCGCTTCAATCCGCCACCAAGACGGGCCGCTTCTTGCTTTGCCTTGAGGTCTTCAAGCCGATGTGCCGAATCCCCCTGCATGAACCTTCCACTCCTTGTCGGTTTTTGATTGGTGCGCTCATTCAAACAGGTTATCGCGGTGTTCTCCACAGAGATTTTTCGGCAGGGTCTTTTTGAGATCAAGTCCTTGAGACAAGCACCAGTGGGTTTTGACCGTAATCGCCTCGGGAGTAGAACTGATGCCATGCCCGAGTATTCCCATGTCGATTTGTTTTCGTCCTTTTGAGTAGACATTCATGTCAACGGGGCCGTGAATACATTGATTCACGACAACAACTGGAAGTTCCCGATTCATACAACGCGTCAATACTCGCCACAACTGTGTGTTTTCAGGTGCATCTTTCTGTGGGTCCTCAATGGGGAGGTGTCCGAGTCCGGTTCCGTGGATGACGACACCTTGTACTCCTGTGGCTATGACGGCTTCAATGTGCTCTGCGTGAAGCCACGGTCCCGCCATGAACTGTGCAATGCGCTGACCCTGCTCAAACTTAGTAGGGCGTTGAGTCTTGGGTCTTCCTGGATTGTTTTCTTGCATCTTGAGGTAGTCTGGATTCAGTTTTGTTTCAATGCCCTCAGAGGTGATGGAGACATGGGCTAGCGGCTTGCCGTTGATTGCTTGAAAAGCATCGCGTCTCGATGAGTGCATCTTTCGAACGGCAAACCCAGAATGAACAGCCATTGTTCCGTCGCTTTGAGAATCGTGCATGACAACTACGCATGCATCGCCAGCCTCGCCAGTAGGTTCTGGACCATAGGCTGCCCAATGTACGGCAGCAAGCAGATTTTCAGTTGCGTCTGATGACCCACGGTCGCTTGACCGCTGGGAGCCAACCATCGCTATCGGCCCGGGAGGCGTTTCTCCTTTTCCAGCAAAGGCAAACCCTACGGCAGAGGCAGTAATGTGCATGGTATCGGTTCCATGAGAGATGACAACCCCACGGCAACCGTCAGCAAAGGCTGCTGCGCAAGCCTCTGACATCAAGTTCCAATGTTGTGGACGTATGTCATCGCTGAACATGTTCCCAATCTTGAGGGCGTCAAGTTGTGCGATTGATGCGAGTTCGGGAATGGCATCAAGAAGTTCCTCTGGTTCAAACCGAGCATCAACGGCACCTGTGGCATAATCCACTTTTGATGCAATGGTTCCACCTGTGTGAATCAGTCGTACTTTGGGGAGGTCGGATGAAGCTGCTGGGGCGTTGAGGGTTGGTGATGGTGCTGTTTGGGCTGACGGTGCATACTCCCAAGAGATGATGTTTTCTTGAGGATAGTTGACATTGTATCCGTTGTCAAGTTTGATTGAAATGTGGCGGGGTGCAGGTGAAGGTAAGACCAAACCCTCGTGAGTGGCTTCTCCATTTAGCGTCTTGACGGTAGCAATGATGCGTTCACCGGGTTTCGGGAGGCCTTCCATAGCCGTTGGAGGTCAAGACGCCACATGAAAGGTTCGCTTCACTGAGATAGGTCTTTGATTTTCTCAACGAGATTCATTTTTCTCAATCGCCAAACACCGAATGGCGTCATTGCTACAGCGATGAGAATGACTCCAGACATAAGTTGCCATGCAACACTCGGGACAATCGTCACAGGAACGAAGAACTGCCACGAAGAGAACGAGGCAGCAAGCCCAACAGCCCCACCATAGGCAAACAAGACACCAACGATGCCACCGATGACGCCAATCAAGAGGCTTTCGAACAGAAGCATCGTCCCAAGGCTGCGAGTTGACGCACCGAGGACACGAAGCGTTGCGAGTTCAAAGTCTCGCTCAGCCACGTTCATAATCATGGTATTGAACATGACTACGACCGTGAAAAGCAGTCCAAGATACATCATTGTCTGGAAGATTTGAGTCTGTTGGTCGAGTAAACTGTTGATTCCGTTGAGGAGTGTTTGCCGCTCGACAATTCCTGCCGACACCTCGCCTAGGGCAGAGTTGACCTCAACTCCCGAAGGCAAATCAAGATAAATCGAAGTGGCATTAACGCCAAGAATACCGCTCAGGTCGTCACGAACAAAATACATCGTACGGGCCAATTCTGCTGCCGAGGTTCCCACAATTTCTACTTCATGTTCCGCCCCATTGATGTTCACTGTGTGCTGATCACCGACCTGCCAGTCAAGGAAGTTCATGCTCCCTTCATCCATCATAACTTTCGGGACGGCAGCGTTTGCGGTTGGCGTGCCTCCTGCTAGAACAGAAACTGAACGCATGCCTTCATCAAATGAGTCAAGGCCTACAAGAGTGAACACTCTGTCAACTCCATCGCCATCCGCCACTGAGCCAAGTGGCATTTCGATAATCATCTCATACGATGCACCATTACTGTCTGCCCAATCAACAACAGGTCCTTCGGCTTCCGGCATAATGTAGACTTGTGCATCCCATGTTTGGTCGTCTTCTAGACTTCCGACCATCGTATCTTGGAGTCCAGCTGACATCATTTGAATCGAACCGAAAAGCATCAATGAGATTCCTACTGCGACAAAAGTCATCGCCAGACGAATCGGCTTACGCATGCTAGAACGAATCGAGAGCCCGAGCGTTGTTGGCATCCATGATGTCAATTTTCGAAGGAGATTTGAGCCAACACGCATTTCGTTTTGACCGCTAAGAACTGCCAACGGGTCAAGGCGGCTTGCCTTCCAGGCAGGAAATGCCCCCGAAAAGAACACAACAATCATTGTTGAACTGACGACTGTGGCGATGATTGATAGTGGTACTGAGCGTTCAACAATTGGAACGCCTACTAAATCCTGATAGAAATCCAACATTCCATTCATGCCACTCGGTCCTGCTAACACTCCAAGTAAACAGCCAATGCCGCCAATTACCAACGGAGCAATGAGATAGCCGGTCATGAGTGATGAGCGCTTGACTCCCAGTGTTCGCAATACTGCAATCTCCTTCGCCTGGCTTTGGACCAAGCGCTGTAGGCTCAAAACAATCGTGATTGCTGCAATTGATGCGATCATAACGGTAAACGGAACGGTTGTTCGCTCGGTTCCTTTGAGGTCCTGTCGCATGACCTCAACGGGTTCATTCTGTCCGCGGTCTCGAACTCTGGCATCAAGTTCTGATTCAGTAAGGGCAGTATCTACCAACCCCTTCACAGCGTCAATTTCCTCTCCTTCATACTCACTGGTGTCGGGTAGGTCAAACGATGGTGTCCCTTCTACATCTAACATGATGATGTTGCTGGTTCCGATGACTTCGCCGGTTAGGCGGGCCATTCCAGCATGTGAGAGATAGCCTACCACGTATTCTCCCGATTCAGGAGGGAACAGTGTGCCCTCTGGTGCCATGAGGACATGCAGAGGATGGTATCCCATTCCAACAAGAGTGAACTCCGCAGTAGCATTTCCTGCTCCAATACTTACCGTATCTCCAAGGCTGAGTTCAAGTGCTGTGGTAACGTGAGCATCGATGACAATCTCATCGGCAGCAACTGCCGTTCGGCCTTCAGAATGACCTTCAGGCATCCATACACGGTCTGCATTGGCGCCGTCAGGAATGCCGTGCCATAGTGAATTGATGATGTGTTCACCGGTATTGTTGGTGTGGAACATCGCACCTTGGGTCACGGTACGCCCTTCACATGAATCAAGGGCCTGAGAAACCGTTGATGTATCCCAAGCGGTTCCCAAAGCATCGCAGAAGGTGTTGACTTGTTCCGGGGTCCATGCGGCACTACGGTTGTCAATCCAAAGGTCAGCAAGATTTGCACCACTTTCATCATCGGCTTGCATGGTGTCGTACATGCCTCCGAGGTTGTATGCATAGCCGCCAAAGGTGATGCCGGCAAAAACACCGACAAACACCATGAGAATTACAGCGGAAAGTCGGAGTTTGGTTCGCCACAAACTTCGGGCTAAGCGTTTGTTGAGAAGAGCAGACATTGTAAAACCTCACTCGGAAGAATCGTTGTTCGTATGCTCGTCGGAAACAATTTTCCCACTGTCTATTCGAATCACTCTTGTCGCATACTTGACCAAACCTTCGTCGTGAGTGACAAACACAGAAGTGATGTTTTCTTGCTTGCAGGCACTCACCAAGGCTTCCATGACTTTGTTTGAAGTCTCTGTGTCGAGGTTACCTGTGAGTTCGTCACCCAGCAGAAGAGTTGGACGCTTTGCAATGCTTCGTGCAATGGCTACTCGCTGTTGTTGTCCACCGCTAATTTCACCCGGGAAACGGTTAATTTCAGATTGAAGGCCGACGAGTTTCAACAATTCCTTCGCTCTTGCAGGGTCTTTCTTGCCAGCCAATTCCTGTATGAGGAGGATGTTCTCTAGAACCGTAAGGTCTTGCAGGAGATTAAAAAATTGGAACACATAGCCAATATTCTCTCTTCGGAAAGATGTCATTTTCTCAGAACTGTTACGGGGAACTGCATCCAGCGCTTCTGTTTGATTTGACATGAACGTGTATTCGCCCCCGGTTGGGCTGTCAAGAGCTGAAAGACAATTGAGGAGCGTGGTTTTTCCAGAGCCGGACGGGCCAAGGAGAATGACTCGCTCCCCCTCATGGATTTCAAACGTCACACCATCAAGCGCTTTGACAACGCCTGCAGGTGTTTCGTAATGCCGTTCTAGGTTTTCCATTTGCAATAATTTTTTCATTTATTTCACCTTCTTGCTTCAAAGAGTTGTTTAAACATCTCAAAGAATTGTGTAATGACTTGGTCCTCATCCAACCGTTGGTCATGCATTTCTTGTATCAGCCAAATTTTGTATTCCGTTGACATACGAATGAGCACATCATGCGGTACGTCGCTTCGTATGGCCCCAATCCGCACGCCATGGTCGAGGATGGCCATGAGGTCGTTGTACTCAAGGAGGCCCTCACATTCTGAGTTCAACTTGCGAACAATGTGGTGTTCTGAGCCAAGTGATGCCACTTGGTGGATAAGCGCCATGAGGTGAGGATGTTGCAACGAATCCTTCCATTGTTTTGAAAACATGTCCTGAATTGAATTCCAATAGGTCTCATGATCATCCACTTTGGAAATTCCACTTGGCTCAAAAATCGTCATTCCTGTTGAGCGCGCTTCATTGATGATGCACGTGATGAACAGGTCTTCTTTATTTTCAAAATAATAGTACATTGAGCCTTTTGAAATACCTATTTTCTGAATGATTTTGTTGTATGAGGCTCCTTCGTAGCCATGCGTTGCGAATTCCTGCTTGGATACGTCGAGGATCCTCGCTTTGAGGGATTTTTCGAGGGATTCAAAGCGTGCGAGAGGCATTAGACCAGATGGTCCGACCGGCTGGTCTAAATTAAAGATTCTGCTGAAATGGTCTCCATTGAATTTCTTGGAATTGAAGCACAATGCGGCATACAGTGCTGACATGAATGGTGCCGGGAGCGGGGCTCGAACCCGCGACCTTCGGATGTCTCAGACACCACAAGGGGCTTGCACGTCATACGATCGCCTTGATGGCTGCCCTATGAGTCCGACGCGCTACCAACTACGCCACCCCGGCTTAACCTGCGCTGAGCCCTTCCCTCTTTGAAGAAATCGGAAGCCAATCTTCCCAACCGCCCTGAAAAGAGGTAAATTTTTGATGCCGCCTCACCGTAGTGTTCTAACACCCCCTCGTCTCCCGACGGGTTATGGTGGACCTCCAAACAGCCATGGCCGCGGCTCAAGCATCCGACCGTAGGTCCAGAGATGGACGAGGAGCCTCTGATGAGAAAAAGAAACGTCGCTCTGGTTCAGATTTAGGTATTGAGCCCTTTGACCCGGTGAAATATGTGAACAAAGAAAAGGCGGATACCTCATCGATGTGGCTGGTAATTTTATTCGCTTTTACTGTGACCGCCTTGATGCGTTATGTCCTCATGCCGTCTACCACCATGGATAAGACTGACATCCTCTACATGTTGCCTTTGGTCATGATAATTCTCATTCCACAAATTCACAGGACCGTCATGCCAGAGCGATTCCATGAGCACTACACGAAAGGAACTTGGTTTAGAGCAGCTTTTCTCTACACGTTCACCTTCCTTTCCCTGTCCTTCCTTCTTGTCAATCCTCCGTTTGGAGATATCGTTGCTCCTCAAGTGTCCAACGATTGGGGGATTGCAGTAGACAATGGAGATAACTTCACGTTTGCAGATGGTAGTGGAAAAGACAACCTTCTTTCGTGGCAACTGACCGATGGAGAATACCTTGATGGAAGTGTATGGTTGCTCTTTGGGTTGGCTGATAACGTGGGGAATGAAGACGCTAACGTTACGGTGTCTCATCGTTTCCAAACAACCGACACCAGCGTAGAAGCAAATACGACCTTTTGGACTGAATACGGTGATGAAGTGGGCACCTGGAAAAGGGTGAACAATCGCAGTGCTCCAATTCTCCTTCCGCATGGCGAACAGGACCAACCTTTCGCACTCAATATTGGTGAATCATTGGCTGTTGGAGATCACATCTTCACGGTAGAAATCACAGAACAAGGGGACCCATGGGTCAACACCCGGGTTTACGAGTGGACGTTTTCTATCCTGGCGCCTGATTCCTCAGCTGAGTAAGTCGCTATGGACCATCATGATTTGATTCAGAATTGAATCAATACGTCGGTAATCGTACTGCTCTCGAGCCAGTATGGTTTGATGTCTTCGTCTGAGCCAGCGAACGACTGGTGCAAATGCAGTGTAGCAAAGGGCGTCTCCAATTCGCTCGGATAAGTGATTCATATCCACTGCAAACGGTCTTGAGATACCTTGTTTTCTTAGGCCCCATACGAAAAGTGAAACTGAACTCATGCGACGAGATGCTTAACAATTTGAGCCGTTAATGCATCGAGTTGAATCTGTTCGCCCCCGCCTTCGACCAAACGATAATCAATTTCTGCCATCCATTCCGTCAACTCGAGCTTGGAGCGTTCTTCAAGAAAGTCCGCACTGTATAATTCCCTGTGGAGTTGATTGACAAAATCAGTACCTGCCAAGCCGAATTGATCCAAAAGTTCTCTAAGCCTGCGCCGTGCTACATGGAAGCCATCGTCACGGCATGACATGAGGTAGGCATGGAGGGCTTCTGGCGGTGCTGTGGCTGAAGTCTCGTAGACCAAATCTCTGTTGACGGTTGTATTGAGTGCTGCAGCAACCTGTAGTGCAGTGAGTGCCTTCCTGAGGTCGCCTTGGGAAATTCGGGTGAGTGCCTCCACCGAGCCATCTTCCATCGTCAATCCTTCAAGTTGAGCAACATGGGCCACTTGTGAAGATACATCAGCGTCAGCGAGGGGGCGAAATCTGAACACTGCACAACGAGATTGAATGGGCTCAATGATCTTGGACGAATAATTGCAAGAAAGAATAAACCGGCACGTTTCTGCGTACTGCTCCATGATGCGACGCAATGCTCCTTGGGCATCATTGGTCAACGCATCAGCCTCGTCGAGAAAGATGATTTTGAAGGCTGCTCCGCCATAGGGTTGGGTGCGAGCAAATTGCTTGACTTTCGTACGAATACTCTCCAATTTCCGCTCATCTGATGCGTTCATCTCAAGAAGATTTTGTCGGTATTCTGGGCCGAAGATATCCTTGGTCAAGGCCATCGCTGCAGTGGTTTTACCCGTTCCCGGAGGGCCAGCGAAAAGAAGATGGGGGAAATTTTTGGTTCCAGCATAGGTTCCTAGTCGCTGAACAACAGCCGCTTGCCCGCGAATTTGGTCAACCGATTGCGGGCGGTGTTTTTCAACCCAAAGTTCACTCATGCTGTAGCCTCTCGGCGACGAGCCTCCTTCAACATTCGCATTAAGTTTGGAATGAAATCACTCCAAGAATTGCATGTTTTTGGGGGTGACATCCATGGCCTGGGAGGGAAAAGACCGTATAACGGAGAGTCGTGTAAGGGACGAGTCCCATGAGTCGTATTCCGTCAAACACTCGCAGCAGTACTGCGCTCATCCTTGTTATGATGTTCCTTCTTGCAGATCTTCTTCTCCCCCAAACCCTTGAGGGATGGACTGAACTTGATGATGAAATATCCCCGCAGCACGTTGTTTCCACTCATAGCCCGACGGCTGATACTTACATCAGTTTGGCCAATCCGAGTAGCACTTACAACACCTCTGCGTCCGGAATACTCTCCACTGGAGTGATGGCGGATTCAAGACTACTTCTGCGGTTCCCCATGAATTACACATCGGGCGATACGATTCACAGTGCAACCCTAAATCTGCAATGCACAACAGATGTTATTGGTTCTTCTGATATGACAGTTTTCGCCGGAGAAATGAAGCGGTCTTGGAACGGTTCATTCGCGTCTTGGGCCGTTTTTGCTAACAACGCTGCATGGGGTGATTTAGGTGCAGATAGCACATCTGACCGCGGCGTTTGGGAGCCTCCTGTTCACGTTACTGGAAACGGAACCGTAGCACTCAACGTGACTTCTATTGCCCAATCAGCAGCCCGTAACAACCTGGGTAACCTTTCAGTCATCGTGTCCTCACTTGGTGCTCTGTATGAATGCCATCTCTCGGAAACAACCTCTGCCTCCAACCGCCCACAGCTTGTGTTGAACACGACCAGCGGCGCTCCAAACGCTAACCCTACAGTTGAAACGGACTTGCCGGTACCTGACGGCGCCCCTTGGATGGAAAGTGATTTCCTCCTCACGCCAGTGAGTACTCCCTCGCTTTCCTATGACAATAACACAGGTTCAGATGTTGAAATCCAATTGAGCAACAGCGATGATTGGCGTTCTGCAACCGACCAAGAATGGTTCTTCTCCACTCTCTCAACCACATTTGGGTCTACCGGAACATCTGGTTACTACACTCTCCCCTCCTCGTTATCACTCACTAACGGGTCTACGATGCACATGCGTGTTCGTTCCATAGACTCAACAGGTCAGATTGGGGCATGGGATGTTACAAGTTTCCTCCTTCCTTCTCTAGATGTTTATGACAATGCAGACGGTACGGCGTCCATGACCTTCGCCCCGTCATCCGTGGGTCTTTCAGAGGATTTCATTCAAGACTCTACGGTAAGTCAAACTGCGAAATCTATTGCTTATGGTGACTTGTCAACCCTCGAATCGAGCATGACTTCGAACAAAGAGCGATTAATCCACATGCGGGCTTCGCTTGACCAACTTGGACTGCATGATAACCTCACCATCGTTACAGCAAAGATGGAGTTGACTCGCTCGAGTTATTCTGGAGATCCAGTTGTTTCACTGCACGGCATGGAGGATTCAGGCCTTTGGAATGAAGAAGAAATCACATGGAATCAGATGTCTGATGCCGGTATTACTTGGTACGATGGAGGTCGTGGGAATGGGACAGCAACCGTTGCACTTGCTGATGGTAATCAAACATCATCGTCCTTTTCCTTTGATGTCACTCAAGCCGTCCAGAACTACCTTGACAACGGGGATGAATTACCCCTTGATATGATGCTTGCAGTCCGTGGAAAATACCAGAGTTACACCAGTGGCGAGAGCATTCTGTTCCATTCCACTGAAGCAGCAAACTCAGCAGACATGCCGTCCTTTTCACTTACGTACAAGTGGGGTAACGGAACTCCTCCCGCTCCAGTCCAACTCACTGCACCAGTTGACGGTCTTGCAATTTGGAACAAATCTGGCCATAACTTGTCGGCGAACACACAACCTTCCCTCAATTGGACCCAACCCTCTTCCGGCGATGACATCATCTTTGAGTTGGCAACTGACCAAGACTTCCGCCTCCGAACATGGCGTGTTGATACCAGGACAGACAGCGACTTCTCAGCAACCGATGGAACGCTGAACATGACGGGGGCTAACACGCTTGACCTTGGAAACATGTACTTCTGGCGGATGTCAACCGTGGACAGCGACGACCATTACGGCGAATGGGTAAGTTCTAGTTTCTTGATTTCTAACCTTGAAAGCATTTACTTGGGCAACGATCGATACGAATTCCGACTCAAGCACGGAAACGGTACTGATGATAACCAATATCCGGAATGTATGGATACCTACATCGATAGCGGTGCTGTAAATGACAACTACAATGGAGATGAGGAACTTATTGTGGATTATAACACACTGCCTTCTGAAACAACTATTTTGCTTGGATGCAATCTCGTATCCAACCTCCTTCCTGACGGATATGCAGTTGAATCTGCTCATCTTAGCATGATGCTGAGTTCGTCCCCATTCAATTCTCCAAATGTTGGCCTGTGGGAAAGCTATCAAAACAACTGGTCCGATGATGATGCTACTTGGTCCAGTTTAGATGGTTCCAATTCGTGGGCAACCGCTGGAGCTAAAGGTGCAGAACGGGGCTCACTCCTCGCTAGTGCCTCGATTGGAACAACGTACAGCGAAGGCGACCGTGTAGATTGGAACGTCACTCTTGCAGTACAAAACGCCATGCGAGAAGATCGCAGAGTTGACTTTGTCGCAGGCATGCTTGGAGTCGGTTCAGGCAGTTCACGAACTGCTTACTTTTACGCCGCAGAAGCAGATATGAGCGACCGACCAGAACTTTCGTTTGTTTATGTTCCGGGTTCAGACGCTGTGCCATCAAACCCCTCGCTTGTCCTCCCTCTCAACGGGTCCTGGTCAATTGGAACTGGTGTGGATATGACTCCGATTACTCGGCCAACCCTGAACTGGTCTTTCTCAGGGAACATGAATATCGGTGGATATTTGGTCCAGCTAGATACTCAATCTGATTTCAATTCACTTAACTCCTTGACAGTTACTTCTTGGAACAATGTTGGGTTTGATACAACCAACCTCACCTACACTCCAGCATCTGACTTGGACAATGGAAGTACCTGGTATTGGCGAGTTCGTGCAGTTTCAGCAACAAACCAAATTGGAAACTGGTCCAATGTATACCACTTCCAAATACCAGACCTCACGACAACCGTTTACAATTCTACAAAAGCTTCAGTTGAACTACATCACCACGGAGCACTCCCGCATCTCAACCTTCCAAACTTTGTTGACACCTATGTCATTGAGAACGGCAGTGGTTCCGACTCAACTCATGAAAGTGCTACCAACTTGCTGGTTGGAGAAACGAGTTCAGGTTTCCAATCCGCAGCCCTCATTCGCATTCCTCTAAGTGAGGTGCCTCAGCCAGCTAACTCTCGGGTCAGTGGTGCTGAACTCAGCCTTTTCGCTGAATACAATTCTGTTGAAGGGGAGCCAGTAGCAATTCGTCCAGTGTTACAAAATTGGACAACGAGCGCAAATGCAACAACCTATGACGGCGTCAATAACTGGTCCCTCCGTGGTGGTCGAGACATTGGCGTGGATATCGGCAGTTACGTTGACATCATGGACAGCGTAAGTGACGATTGGATGGATTTTGATGTTACTGAAGCAGTTCAAGGAGCACTTGCAAACGGACAAACCCATCTTTCGTTGATGGTTTACAGTTCATTCACTCCTACTGCAGATTTAGTTAGATTCACTTCGGCACAAGGCAGTGCATCAGAACGCCCCTATCTCACGTTGACTTGGGAAAACGGATTGGTTGCAACTCCAGTGACAGCAGGTCAAAATGTCGCACCAGCAGCCAATAGTATCGTTTGGGACGAAACATCACATGCACTAACACCCGAGTTCCAACCCACCTTTTCTTGGAACTATACCGGGCAGTCAACAGTTACTGATTGGCGAGTATTCATTCTCGCAGATGCTGATGATGATATGTCCGGTCTAGAAACCTATGATTCACGGATTGACACTTCCTCGTTTGATCTCACGAACCTTACGTTTACTCCACCAAATGACTTGGATTTCACTCAAGAAATTCGGTGGATGGTTCAACCCCTAAACAACGGAATGCTCGGACCACGAAGTTCTTCAACAAATTTCTTCATTCCCGAAGAACTTGGGTCAGAAATAAACTCTACCGATGCAACTCTTTCGATTCAAGAAGGAGCATATGTGTCTGATCTTGCATATCCTGCAGTCATGCAGGACACGTATTTAGACAGCGGAAATACCTTGAGCAACAAGGGTAGTGACACCATCCTTTCTGTTGGTCGAAGCCAGTTATCATACAGCAATACTGCATTGCGAACGAGTTCATTGGTCGACATTGATTTCTCAAATTTACCAATGCCAGGAACGTATGAAGTGTTGGATGCAACCCTCGAAATGGATGTTTTGAGTTCTAATGGATTTGTCTTCATGACCGTCTCGGAAATGACAAGTTCTTGGAGTGAATCATCGGTTTGGGCATACCCCGCTGGAAACACAACCACTTGGGCTGGACCTGGCGCATACCACTCCGCAGATTCTGAAGCGCCGTTTAATAGCGGATTTTGGGTCAATACTACCGGTTCATTTGCAGCCAATGTCACCGCACTCGTTCAACACGCTCTTGCTGGAGGCCAAAGCGGCATCAATGTGATTTTGCAGCCTGAAGAGGTCAACTCGATCGTAAACGGACGTCTTACTCTTGCGAGCAGCGAACACCCGAGTGTTGATCTTCGGCCACGTCTGAACATCACCTACAGGATTACCAATCCATTCCTTGTCGTTGCACCAACCGGCCTTCAACCGGTTGACGGTGCAACCCTCTGGAATACGACACAACCTCGTCCATCCGGACAAAATGAAACCGATTTCTCATGGAATAGCACGATCACAAACCAATCGCAAATGGTTGCCTGTTTCGCTTCCAACGCTCGGTTTACTGAGGACTTAGAATGCTACTCTACCGCTGAGTTACTCAATGGTTCAGTCGACAACGCCAGTTACGACGCTCAAAACAATACCGTCATTAACTCTGCAATGGAAAAAGGCGATGAATGGGTATTCTGGCGTATGCGCTCAGACCAAAATGAGCGTATTGGCGAATGGTCAGCAACACAACAGTACCGAAATCCAGACGATTTCGGGACCGGTGATGGCGATGGTAATCATTCAATTACCCTTCAACGTGGAACCATCTTCACTGACACGAGTGTCGTGCCTGCTGTTCCAGACCTTACTATTGATTCACAAGCCACTGTTAACAACGGAGGTTCTGCAAATCTCATTCTAGGAACCCCTGCTGCTGGTGCGGGTGAAAGCCGTATTCTCATTGAATACGACCTCTCAAGCCTTCCCTGGCCTGCTGCTATGACGCCCACGTCAATGGTCATGCGATTGTATCAAAACACGTTTAGTGGAAGCGTATCCACAACCGTTTCTGCTCATGCATGCAGTCCATTCAGCGAATCTTCAACGGTTTGGGCCAACGCACCTACATGTTCTTCCTCTGAGATCACACGGACAACAATTCCAGCATTGTCTCCCAGTGGATGGGTTGATTGGGACCTCACCAGTCTTGCTCAGAGCAACATTGCCAACGGAAATACAACCATGACCGTTATGCTCAAGCGAGTGGGTACATCATCCGCAACTTTGGTCTTTGATTCATCCGACGCATCAACCTCAAGTCAGCGACCAACGCTCGTACTGGAATACATCGATAACGTTGATGGAATCATTCCTCCAAGCCAGCCGGTACAGATTGGACCACTTGACGGAACTGTGCTCTACTCGGAGTCTGGTGGTGTGCTCTCGCCTCTACAGAGTCCAATTCTTTCATGGTCTCCTTTAACGGGAGCCACAGGTTACATTCTTACCGTGGCCAATGCATCAGGCGTCTATAAATACAAATCTTGGGAAGATTCTGAAATCACCAATACAACCTTCCGATTCAACGACAATTTGAGCGCAGGATCCGTATTTACGTGGTGGGTACAAGGTGTCAATCAGTCCATTCCTGGACCTTCATCGTCCAGATGGAGTTTTGCCATTGGCTCTCCAAACCATGTCGATAATAATGATTTGACATTCACATACACCTTCCAGACAGGAAACGAAGTGGAAGCCTATGGACATACTAACATCCAAGATACTAGTTTGTATTCCGAATCTGGAGACGACAATTTTGGTGGCGACTCTGCTCTGGCAGTAGGGACCTTCTGTGGAGTATTGTGGACGGCCGAATGCCGTGCTACTCTGTCGCTTGATACCGGGCAGATTCCTTTCCCTGTCTATCAACAAGTACACTCTGCATCGCTTGGAATGTACGTCGACGGTTGGACTTCCGCAGGCGGGGCAACATCAGTTTCGTTCTCAATTCATGAAGTTTTGAACCCAAATTGGACGCATACCTCCGCAACATGGAACGGTTCTACTTCGGGTATTAGTTGGGGTGCTCCGGGTATGCAATCTGGTCTTGACTACGCAACATCACCAATCTCTACCACCGTTCTTAACGTAGACAGCACAGGATGGGCATGGTTCGATATTGGAGTTGAAGGAATGTCTGTTAACAGTCAGCACACTTGGATTATGATTGGTACCGCCAATACAGGACATGCACATGCGTCGTTCTCATCAAGTGAATCTCTTGCTTCTGAAAACCGTCCTAAGATGCTGCTCAATACCACAAATGTTACTTCGATTGATATTGCCCCAACAGGCTCCGTGAGTACGGATGCAGATACTGCAGTCAACTTCAATTCAGTAGCATACGACCATTTGAGCATGGTTCAATCACCGCCAGTTCTTTGGACTTCAACATCAGGGTCCATTGGTCTTAACGGACTGTTCACTCCGTCCACGGCAGGAACTCATCAAGTTCAGGCATGCTTCGGTTTGGTATGTGGTGTCCAGAACATCTCCGTAACACCAGGTGCGCCTGTGACCCTCGTCGTCTCACCGCTAACTGCGACAATTTCGGCTGATGAAACGCTTGCTATCACTGCTGAAATGGTCGACCAACACGGAAACGCAGTTCCCGGCGAACCCATCATTTACACGCCAACAAACGGAACCATGAATGCAGTAACTCCAAACGTATTCCAACCATTCTCGTCAGGAACACACATCGTTCAGGTTCGTCATGCAATTACTGGGGGTGCATTCGTTGATGTCAGCATTACAGTCACCAGCGGTGCTCCATCGTACTTTGAACTCAATGGATGTACAGGCACTGTGCCTGCTGGCGTATGGTGTGACATTACTGCAGAAGTATTCGATCAGTTTGGTAACCAACTGGACCTTGCAGAAGCTGGTAATTTGACATGGACGACAACGAACGGTAACTATTCAGAATTGAACCAGCAATACTTCCCTGACCATGTTGGAACTTGGTGGCTCAATTTGACATCAGTTTCCGGTGCTGCGGATGAAATGATGATCACCGTCGGTCATGGAGAAATTCAGTTCTTGGAACTCAATACTTCATCGACATCTGTGACTGCAGACGATAGAGTATACATCAACACAACTCGAGTCGATGTCCGTGGCAATCGCCTATCGGTGATTTTACCGTCGGATAATTGGACCAAGAAAGCAGATGGCCAGTTGACTCCTGGTTCTCCTGCAATATGGGACCCCGTTTCGCGAGGTGCGAAAACCATTGAAGCACGCTATGAATCAAACCTTGCAGAGGTTGTCATCACAGTTGTTGAAGGTAAAATTCAGACCCTGATTATCGTCGTTGATGATGTGGAGTCAACTTGGGAAACCTTTGACCTCACAGCAGACGAGACGATTGAGGCGAAGATACGCGCTATTGATGCTAAAGGCAACAAGTGGGATGTCCAAGCTAATTGGAGCCTGGATCATCCTACAATGGGTGATTCTTCTTCGTTCCTCGAAAAGTCACTTGGCGACTCCACAGTATTCACACCTTACTTCGCTAGCGATGATGCCTACATCATGACAGCAACTTACTTTGACGGAACCGTTTCACATGCTGTTTCAATTAACATAACAGTTGGTCACGGCTTCCTTCATACCGTATCCATGACAGCAACTGCAACCAACCCACAACAAACTTCAGGCGCGAACTTTGACATGACCGCAGATTACGGTGTTGATTTCAGCGCAGAACTTTACGATTTGGACAACAATAGAATTGATGCTAGTGAGCTAACTTGGCTGGTTGACTTGCCTAATGGCGAAACTATTGATGCAACAACGGAATTGCTACTTAGTGACATGAGTTGGATTCCAGAGAATGTTGGTACCTACACCGTGACTGCTTTCAGCATTAGCGGCACTGGCTACAACATCTCGGATTCAGTGAGTTTCACCGTATATCACGGTGTACCAACTACGGTCATGGCCTCGGTTACAAACTCAAACCCAACCGCTGGTGATTTCATCCAATTTTATGTCAACGGTACAGACCAGTACGGGAACGTATTCTCTCAGAACGTGCAGTGGACAGAGAATGAAGGAGAAGTCTCAGGATTGATTGCAGACGACGAAACGGATGGTGCATACACCTACGGTGCTGAAGTCGCAGGCATCCACACTCTTGTTTATCGTGTTAACACCAATGTTGAATCTATCTTAGAAATCAATGTTACCGCTCAGAGCTTGGTCAATCGTCTTGAAGTCAACTTGACAAAGACAACATTGGACCAACTCGCAACATTGGAGGTTAACATCCGGGCATTTGACGCATTTGACAATGAAATCGCAGTACCTCCAAGCATCAAGGTTGATGCTTCAGGACGTGCAACTGTTACCATGATCAGTTCAGAGGTTTGGACCATCACTACCTTAGACGATGGCGCCCAAACAATCAGTGTCAATGTGGGTTCAGTTCGTGTTGATTCCAACATTGAAGTGACTGGAACAACAGCAGGTTTCTTTGAAGCAGGCGGAACATTGTATTACGTTGGAGCAGGCCTTCTTGGACTTGTAGCAATTGTGTTGCTGGTCTTGTTGGTCATGTTCATGCGGTCCGGAAATGAAGGCTGGGATGAAGACGACTACGATGATGAAGATGAAGACGAATCACCAAAATCACGTCCAAGCGGCCTAGCATCTGGTCCAAGCGGTCCAGCGCCAGGCCCAAGCGGTCCAGCACCAGGCCCAAGCGGTCCAGCACCAGGCCCAAGCGGTCCAGCGCCAGGCCCAAGCGGTCCGGCCCCAAGTGCTGCCGAACCAGAAGTCGAAGAGGCAACTGAAACCGAATCATCCGTTGAAGATGATGACAGTTATCGAGTTGACGAAGATGGTACCGAATGGTGGGAAGATGAGGAAGGCACGTGGTGGTTCCGACTTTCAGGCCAAGAAGAATGGGAAGAATGGACAGAATAACTTGGTGGGAACTTTGATGCAGTGTAAGAACGTCTTGATTGTGTTGCTAATTACAGCAGCGATGATTGTTCCTTCTCTTCATGTGAATTCACTCACAGAACTTGAACAATCCAATCTTCCTGCTCACGCAGGCACGACTGACAGAGTAGTCGTAGACGGTTCACCGCAAGATGTGTCCGCCGACGAGGTCATTCAGTTTGAGGCTATTATCTATGATGCAGTAAATACCGTCATCGTTGGAGATGTGAATTGGTCTGTCTCAAACGGGACGATCAGTGAAGACGGGTGGTTTTATCCTTGGTCTTCAGGAACGGTTGAAATTACAGCCGAGCATGAAGGCGTTGAAGGCAGTATTAACATTACAGTAACGCCCGGTGTTGCGACATCAATTGAAGTGACAAGCACACAGTTCTTAGCAAAAGAAGCCTCTCCATTAACGGCTGATTTAATCGACGGCCGTGGTAATCGTATGGCAGGGAATGAAGGGATGGTATGGGACCTAAACGGGATGTATTTCGGTCAAGGCACACCTATATTTACTCCTGAAACAACCTCACCATTTGAATTGAAAGTACGGTTTAATCAACTTGAAGATTCAGCTACTGCGACAGTAACTGCAGGGTCTCCACATGAATTCGTTTTCAGCCAAAACCTGCAAGTTCGTGCAGGGTCAATCACGCTTATACAACCAACATTGGTTGACCAAAATGGATACGAAATGCCGCTGTCGTTTACCCCATCAATTGGATGGTACGCTGAGAACGGCTCATTCAATGCTCAAGGCGAGTACTCAGCAACCAATACGGGCAGGTGGGCCATTAGCGCAACCTCGGGGAACATTACAGGAAATGGCTTCATTGATGTGATTCCTGGCGATGCGGTTGCTTCCGAACTCAAGTTTGTTAATGACCCTGAAACCTTTGTTGCTGGAGAGCGATATGAAGTTGTTTTTGACCGAAGAGATGAGAATGGATACATCGGCTTTGTAACACCTGAAATTGGTTCATTGTCAACAGATTCAGGAGGCTTGTCAACCGATGATGGTCATGTGTACTGGAGTCCTTCTGAAGTCGGCACGGCAACGCTCACAGGGACTGATGGGACCGTGTCGACTCAGCTTGTTGTTGAAGTCGTGCACGGACAAGCCATAGAATTGGTCATGATGGTTGAACCAGCCGTTGCGTTTGCTGGTGATCAAGTCGCAATTGTTCTCAATGCTCTTGACGTAAAGGGAAATACTTGGGTCGTTAACGGTACTATCAACATGAATATGGGGAATGCTTCACAAATTTCGGACATGGGGACCTATCAGCTGATTCAGGCTACGACGATTCAATCATGGTACTTTGAAGGAAATTGGTTTGACAATGAAACGGGGTCGATGTTTGTAGCAACATACGGCTTTGATGTACAACCAGGCCGGTTAGCCTTCATCATGCTTCCCGGGGATGGAGAGCAGGTTCCTGCAGACGGTGAAATTGACCTCAGTCCTCAGTTTTATGACGCATATGGGAATCAACTCGCTGATATTGAATCGAATTGGACCATTGATGACTCAGATATTACACTCGAAATGATACTTAATTCCAACCGCTGGGTTGCAACTTCTGTCGGAGGCCATGAGATACGAGTTAATGCAGATGGTGTCTTTGCAACGATCCGAATTACAGTGACCGCTGGAACGGCCCACGGGCTTGTGACCGACATGGATTCTGGGCTTCTCGTAAAGGCTGGAGAACCCACTGACCTCTTCGTGCAAGTGGTTGATATTCATGGGAATCTTGCCGAAGCAACCTCAGTTACAACTCCATTAAATTCTAGCCTTGGTGAACTTGAAGCCTCGCCTACCGGTTTGGGATTCTGGCAGTTCACTGGAAAGGAAAGCGGAACATATGAATTGATTCTTCAAGAAGAAGACGCTCTCCACGTCATTCCTCTTACTGTTGTTGCAGGCGAACCAATCCGTATTCAAGCCAGTTTGAATCGTGAAACAATGGCTGAAGGCGATGTTGTTCTTCTTGAGGCCTTTGGAATTGATGAGTTTGGAAACATCGTTGCTATTGAAGGGGAAAATACTTCCATTGATTGTAATGCAGGAAGTGCTAAGTTTGTCACCGAAGGAACATGGGAACTCAGTTTGAACGATGGCGGAACGGACCGGACCTGCACGCTACGATGGAACGGATTACTTGCTCAAACCTTCTTTGATGTGGATGAAGTCCTTCTTGGTGGAGCAGTTGGTTCCACAAATACTGCAATGAGCATGGCTGCTCTATTGCTTTGTCTTATTCTTGCAGTTCTCGTCGTTCTCGCTCGCAAGGCATCCTCTGCTGAAGGTAAAGATTGGGTCGATGATGCCTTTGATGAAGGTGAGGATGACGAAGACGAGGAGTATGAAGAAGAGTTATCAAAATCCTCCGATGCTGAAGATAACACGCCGTTGCCAGAACGCCACGGCTTATCTCCGGAGGGCATTGCCCAACTAGCGAAAGAGGCCGGAGCGGTCGGTGTTATGCAAGCCACTCCTTCAACAGAGCAAGGACAAACCGGTTGGTATGTTGATGTCTCAGAGGAACTCCAATATTGGGAAGTTACACCAGAAGGTGAATGGATTCGTCACGAGTAATTTTCATAATTTCTTTGATTACATGGGTTTATGACTCGGACCCGCTCACACGGTAGACAGAGATGGCGACTAACATCACGCTAGGATTGATTTGAATGGATAAAGAACGATTGATTGAACAACTAAACGATGCATTGGGATGGGAAATTCGTGCAGTGAATATGTACGCCCATTATGCTGCAAATATCCGAGGAATTCACCGACTTCAACTCTCTCCAATGTTCACTACAGAATCCACAGAATCGTTGACACATGCTGACATCGTCCGCCGAGCAATCGTCAAGTTAGGTGGTATTCCAGTCACAGAAAGGAATCCACATGAAATCGTCCACAGCGTTAATTTTGAGGAAATGCTTCAGCGAAGTCTGGAAACTGAGACCAAGGCAGCAGAAGTCTATGGTCAAATTATGAATACAATTGGAGATGGTGGCGACCAAGAAATGTACGACGCTATTGAGCAAATATACCTTGCAGAACTTCGGAGTCTCGAGTCGCTTCGCCTGCTCTTGTCATGAGGCAAGTTGCTCCAATCATTCTCCAAGATGAACGATAACTTTCATCTCAACTGCAATCGGAGTTGGTAGCGCATCAATGGCTAATGTGGTCCGAGTGGGGCCTACCTTTCCAAGTGTTTCAGCCCATACTTCATTGTAGCCCGAAAAGTCACGCTTCATGTCCACTAGGAACGTAGTGACATCAACCACTTGATCCATCGTACCGCCCGCTTCTTCAACGACTCGGCGAACGTTTTCAACAACTGCGTGAGTTTGAGCCTTAATGTCGTAATCTAGCGGCTCATCGTTTTCATCATGGATTGGACCACCAGGAATTGCGTTCGTGCCAGGTTGGCGAGGGCCAACACCAGAGAGATAGAGCATGTTACCAACCCGCCGTGCGTGTGGATAAGCTCCCACGGGCTTTGGAGCGCTATCGGTATTGACAGAACCTTCTCTTTCGGTTGGCTCCCAAAGTTCAGGACCACTGTTCTGATTCGTAGCAGGTGTGAGTTCTTCGGCTTGAATATCTTCTACAGCGTCTAGAACTCCACGTTCACCGTGGAAATATTCAATGTCTTCCTCATCGTATTCCTTGTCACCAACACCTGATGGCGTCGGATCAAGATGGACGACTGCTCCACCTGCACCGTGTATTGCTTCGTAAGCCATGACGTTTCCAGTCAAGTCGTTACGGTTTCCATTCATGGCAGAAAGCCACCACATGGGCTTGAATGCTACCACTTTTTGGACACGGATTTGCCGCTGAATGGTACGGGAGAGTTGCCCAACATCTTCCAAGCGTCCCTGCCTAAGGAATTCAAGGATTTTTTGATTCCATTCATGGTCTTTGAGCGAGTGAATCTTATCCTCAGACGGTTCAATGAAGTCAGTGAACATACGGTTTGACAGTGACATTGCGGTAACAGCTACCACCTTTTTCCCCTGAGCCTTGACTACGTCGAGACATGCTTTTGCCATCACCGTTGTCTCTGAACGGTTTGCGTAGACGTTAGACGATACGATTACAGCAGGAATTTTATTGTCGGGATTGAGTAATGTCAAAGCAACTACAGAACCCACGTCAATTGGAAATCCCTTGTAATTGACGCAACGACTCTGCAATCCTCTGGCTTTGTTGGCATCGTCCCATGCATGAGCAAATTTTTGGTCAATGTTGAAGGAATATGGGATGGAACCTAAGTCGTGGAAATCATGGTCAACCATGACCCATTCAGGGTTCGGGTCAGATTGAATTTGATGACCGATGACGGAGGGCCAGGTCGTTGAGTAAACAACAATCAAATCTGCATCAAGTTCACGAATGGTTTGGGCAGCTTGGTCAAAGGCTTCTCTGAGTCTTTTCCATCCCGGGTTTTGGTCAGGAGCAAGGACGGTATGAGGATGTACCGGGACAACGAAAGAGGCTACAATCTTTCCTTCGCTCATTCCATTCCCTCCTCGTGGGCATGACAAGGCCATTCAACAATGGCATTTCCAGTTCCGATAATGGTTCCGTATCCGTGAAGAATCGCAGGGTAGTCGGGTACATTCAATGCTGAAAGTAACCATGAAAATGCTCCTCCATCGCTCTCTGCAATGGCTTGCTCGGTAAATTCAGGCATTTCATCCAAGATACGCTGACTTTGTCCTTTGACCATGTAATCGATCATACGCATGTCCCAAAGGTGCATGGCATGGCTGGTAATGTGCTCTTTGCTCATGTCTTCGGGAACCTCTGATTCGGTCGTGAAATGTCGGTGTGAAAGAGAGTTACTTGCAATAACAACGACCCTCTTTCCACTCTCTTCAATCGCCTTCCGTGTGACCTTCCCGAGTTCAATCATCATGTCTTGCATCACTTCAACAGAATAGTACTGGCTTGAACGGTTGCTTGAAATGACTACCATCGGTTTGTCCCAAGTTGGATTAAACATATGTCCTGTTACAATGGTTCCATAGTCCACTCTAAAGTCGGGATTCTCCATTAATTTAACAGATAATCCAGAGGCTTGTGCTTCATTGTGTATTGCTTGAGTAAGGTCAACATCAATGTTCAAATCGTAATGATAACGGAATAGGTTTGGAAATACAGGGTCGACTGAAAGTCCTTCAAAATGAGGAAGTCCGAGGAAATGTGTTCCGACATAGGTTTGCCAGTGTGGCGATAGCACGACGATAGCATCGTATTCCACATTGGCTAAGGATGCACGAAGACGCTCATATCCCCACCGGAGTTGCTCCCAACCGCCTTCAGCAGTGGGTTCGTTTTGAGGTGGATTTTCAGCGTAAACCAAATGCGGTGGATGCGGAGCAAGACATCCTGCGACAATTTTTCCTTTCCCCATGATTCCCCGACACTGAACTGCCCTAAAGGGCCATCGGATTTGCATTCTGTTTGCTCTCTACAAGCCAAGTCTCAAACACCACGATGATTTGGAAGATTTGTGTCCGAGGTCGGGGAAAGCGACGCTCCTGTTAATGGAGAAACCAGCGGTGTTGAAATCCAAGTCGCTGGAGAACCCACTCTACCTACCTCTGCTGATTGGAATGAGACATGGACCAATGTCGGCATTCCCGCCTTCTTCGGAGCGATTGTAGGTGCGATTTGGCAATTGCAAATCCAACCGCATTTGGGCACCGTCTGGCCCAACCCTGTTCAAGCATCCTTGCTCGCAATGTTGCTCTTTTCTCCTCTTTTCCACCGTTGGCTTACGCCTCATGAACAATCTAAATGGATGCAGTATTCCCTCGGCGTTCTTCTCCCTATAACCTATCTCGTCGGGATATGGTTTGTTCCAGGACTGACCGGTATGTTTTGTGGGGGATACCTCGCTTCCATCGTATGGATTTGGATGTGCACCTCGTGGTGGCGTTTCAATCTCCCACCGTTCCGAAGTGCCTTGTGGCACACATTGGGTGTTAACATCGGTGCATTAGGTGGCTCTGTGCTGACCTACAATCTCTTCCTTTAATCAGGAGGTGTAGGACTCGTCATCGTTCGGGAACTGTCCCGAGCGAACATCACTGCAATAGGACTTCAATGCCCCATCGATTTCTTCTGCGAGATTGAGATAACGGCGGAGGAAACGTGGTGAGAAATCCATAGTGATTCCAAGGACATCATGGAGGACGAGAACTTGTCCGTCAACATCGGGTCCTGCTCCGATTCCAATCGTTGGAATGTCAATGGCTTCGGTAACTCGCTTTGCGAGTTCCCTAGGGATCTTCTCAAGCACGATAGCGAAACAACCTGCTTCTTCAAGAATTTTAGCATCTTGAATAAGTTTCTCAGCTTCTTCATCTTCTTTTGCACGGACTGAATAGGTTCCGAACTTGTAAATTGATTGAGGCGTTAGCCCGAGGTGACCCATGACGGGAATCCCAGCGGTGAGGATGCGTTGAACGGATTCAACGATTTCTGCGCCTCCTTCAAGTTTAACAGCGTGGCCGCTTGATTCCTTCATGATACGGATGGCAGACTCTAGAGCGTTCCTGGAATTTCCTTGATACGTTCCAAAGGGCATGTCAACCACCAGGAGTGCTCTGTCAACGGCGCGCTCTACACATTGAGCATGGTAGATCATGTGGTCCAGCGTCATAGGCACAGTTGTTGCTTGCCCCGCCATGACATTTGATGCTGAATCTCCTACCAAAATGACGTCAACTCCTGCTTGGTCTACAAGCCGAGCCAAAGAATAATCATAGGCTGTAAGCATGGTGATTTTTTCACCAGCACGCATCATTTCTTGGAGCGTATTGGTCGTCACTTTACGGGCCTTTCCATGAACCGACATGGTTCTCCCAAAGGCCCAGTTGATTTGAATGCCTCGCTTTGACTTTCGGGCGACAATTCTACAGTGTTGGTCTAAGGTTGCATGACGCATACATTGGTCATTTCAGAAAAGAAACTCATCGACCATGTGCCGCCTTCTCGCCCAACGCCGGATTGTTTTACGCCTCCGAAAGGCGTCCTTAGGTCTCGGTTAAGCCATGTGTTTACCCATACAATTCCAGTTTCCATGCGCTCTGCAAAGGCCCGCCCTCGCTGAATGTCAGCCGTCCAAACTGAACCAGCAAGGCCGTAATCCGTGCAGTTTGCCATCATTACTGCCTCATCTTCATCCTTGTAGGCATGGAGCGTGACAACGGGACCAAAGATTTCCTCAGTTGCGGTTCGAGCGGTATGGGGTAGTCCTCCAATTACAGTTGGGCGCAGGAATGCTCCGTCCGGATGAACTCCAGATACGCTTGCATTCTCCTTTGTACCACCTGTTAGGAGTATTCCACCTTCTTGAATTCCAAGTTGGATATATGATTCAACTTTCTCAAGATGTGCAAGAGAAATGACTGCTCCCATTTGAGTGTCATCATCCAGTGGGTTTCCAATTTTGAGCCGTTCAACACCTTCAACAAACTTCGCTGAAACTTCGTCGTACATGGAGTGAGGAATGAGTACTCTTGAGCCACACAAACAAACTTGTCCTGAGTTTGTAAACGATGCACGGACAAGGTCGTCAACGATGTCATCAACCGGCGCATCGTCAAGGAGTATCGTAGCATTTTTCCCACCAAGTTCCAGTGAGAGTTTCTTGAACATTGGTGCAGCAGTGGCGGCAACAATTCTTCCAGTTGCAGTGCCTCCTGTAAAAGAGATAGCCTTGATGTTTGGATGCTCAACGATGGCTTGCCCTACTTCGGGTCCAAGTCCATGTACGAGATTGAATACACCAGAAGGTAAATTGAGTTCATCAAGTGTTTCAGCGAGCAAGTTCGCTGTCATAGGTGTCATCTCTGACGGTTTGGCTACGATGGTATTTCCCATTAACAAGGCAGGTGCGACCTTCCATGTAAGAAGATAAAGAGGTAGATTCCAAGGCGTGATGAGCCCAACACATCCAACTGGAGAGCGATGGACGTAATTGATGGCACCGTGGGCTTCAAATTCCATGGGCTCTTGTTCTCTTGCATAGTTTGCAAAGAAACGGAAATTGCTCACCGATCGTGCTGCGTCCACACGTCGGGAAAGAGAAATTGGTTTTCCCGTGTCCATCGTTTCAAGTTGGGCGATTTGCTCAGCCTTTGCCTCAAGTGCATCAGCAATACGGTCCAGCCATAGAATTCGATCTTCTAATGAAGTTGCTTTCCAAGCACCCTCTGCGTTAATTGCAGCAACGGTGGCGTTGTTGACATCGGTTGATGATGAACGGGGAATGGTGGTAATGACCTCGTTGGTGGCTGGATTGACGTTCTCTAGAGTTTTGTCAGAATCAGCCGGTACGAATGAGCCACCGATGTAGTTGAGGAGTGGTTTCATGTTCAGACCTCGGTTTCGTAATTCCAGCGGTCTCTGTCCGGGTCCCATTCATCCCACGTTGGTACGGTTTCAAGAATGTCAACATAGGCTTCTGGGACAATTCCAGGTACAATGAACGCTTTTTGACGATGAAGAGGGTATGGATTTCTCAAGTTAATTCCCAGCACTCCGAGTAGGGCGCGAGCAACATACCAAGTTGCCTGAGAATTCCATCCGTGTGCGATTTTGACAACAATACCCAATCCCTTGGGGTAATCGGGATGTTCAATCGCCATGCCGAGGAGACCATCAGCCCCTTCTTTTGCGATGACTCTTCCTTCACCCGCTTTGAGGATAGTTGAATCCAATCGGTTGAATCCTCCAACAAGGTCAGGGTGTCGAATCATGGACTCCCAAATCCAATCGTCATCTTTGTCACGAACCAAACCTGCGTAGATTTGTGCGAGTTCAGACACCGTATTGGATACAGTGGGTAGGCCGCAACCATCCTTGGCGATGCGGAGAGGCTTCCAGTCCTGACCGAGGTAGGTTCGGAGTTGTTCCATGTAAGCCCCAAACACTTCATGAGAAGGAAGGGTGTAACCCGCTCTCTTCCATCCCTTCAATTTACATCCACGAAGAATTGCAGCATGTTCCCCAGAACATGTATGGAACCAACGGCGTGGCCGGCGAACCTGCCGTCCAAATTGTATGAGTGGGACGTCAAGTGGAGTGAGCATCAAGGGCCATTCTGCTTGGGAAAGAAGCGATTGTGCTGCAGCGACGTGCTCGGTATCGCCGTTATGGGATGCGACCGCAATGGCTTTTTGTTCCCAACTGCAATCTGCGAGTTCCTCTGTGAAGGCTTTGAGCATGAAGGGTTTCATCATCGAGCGGCCATAGCAGAGAACGTTTCCGCCAAAGGAGTGAATCACTTCGTCTCCGTGTGCCCAAGCGACTGCTCCGTGGATTGTGGTTTCAGAGACACCGTTTCGTCGGTAATCAACGAGAGGCTCCCAAGCCACTTCACGGCCGGTTGGAATTCCTTCTACTCGCTCACCGAGAGGTGAAGTTGGATACATGGCTGAACCGGGTTTTCCCGGTTGGACGGCGGAGAATGTGTCGTGATGAATGCCCATGTTCGTCCCTCATTGATTTAGCATTGATTCTACTTTAGGGACGACCTGTTCCATGTACGCTGTCATGTTACGGCACACACGGTCTGAATCGTGATTGAAGAAATCAAACCAAGCCATGATCCTGTCTTGTGGGTGGAAACGGTCAACCATTTGTTGAGCGATTTGTTCGACATTCCCAATGAGTGCGTTATTGGTGGCACGCTCAACTTTTGAAGGGTCAATGGTTCCTTCTAGGGCGTTCCAATATGCGTTAAGGGCAACCTTTGCTTCTTCTTTAGCGGCTTTTGATTGTTCTTCAGGAGTAAGTCCATCTTCAGCGTTGAGGAATACAAACGATGTACGAGGCATGTCTCTTCTTTGCCAAGAGCCCCCGCTAGGGTGGTAAACCTCAGCCATGCGTTGATGGGTGGAGTCAATGATTTCCGGGGCAGTAATTGAGAGGTTAAACACCTTGACCGGTAAGATCGAATTGACGAAAGTTTGTGCCCTTGGGTCGTGGCTCCCAATGATGAGTTCGAGAAGTTCTCGGCGGAAATCTTGAGGGATGATTTTCAACGACTCAAAGGTGTAACGGGGCGGGATTTCTATGGATTCCGGACGGTCATTTAGGCCTTCAAATTCAATTGCTGCGGATTGAACAGCCTCCCAATCCTCATCGCTTCTAAAATTCGCACGAGTCAGGATGGTCGGGTTGATGTCCTCTGTGCTTATCACGTCACCTCGTAACAAACGAAGGAATATTTCGGCTGCTTCCATGAACACTTGACCGCGTAGCGCAGGCCAAGCAGCTTCTTCGATTGAGTTACGTGGAACAACTCCGTAAGGGCGCGCCATAAATTCAAACCGACCCGCAGAAAAGCCAACGTGGAGTTTACGGTGTTCATCTGGGTTCATGCCAAGGTAGGTGAGGACGTTTCCAATTCGCTCGGCTTGAGCAATCGGTCCGCCGGAGGCCAATATTGCCATGACTGCGCTCCCCATCTCGATGTTTGAAGTTCGCCGAAATGACTCAAGAGCAAGTTGTGGGAAATCAGTGCAGAGGCCGACCTCTCCCTGCCAGTGTGGGACAACCGGTCTTGAATTCGATTTCTGTTCCTCGGTAGAAAGGTGGGCTTGAGCGAGCCAACCGACGTTAAAGCCGAGACGGTCTGCACATTCTAATTGTTGAAAGTAATTTTGAAACATGGTTGCTTCAGAAGGGATGTGCCCCTCTTCATCGGGGGTTTGAGAAATTGAAAAGAAAATGTCATGTTCCATTTGTCCACCGTTCCTTCCATATCGCCTTGGCTCATAATTCGTGCGTTCCGTTATTGTGAACCTTCGTCCCCTTTTTGTGCAGACGGTTTGAGTTGCGTTAGAGCCTCAATGCGCTTTTTTACTTGCTGCGGTGCAGGTAGACCCTCCGCCATGTACACGTGGAGTAAATCGGAGAGAACCAGCATAGCTGATTCGTAATCTTCCCCAATTTCAGCAAGGTCAGCAAGTCCCCATCGGGCAACGAGTTGGCCAGAAATACTTCCAAGTTCAACAGCTTGTTCAAGCGAATCGTTGTAGAGTTCTCGTGATGCCTCAAATTCACCGATTGTCGCTTTACAGTGAGCGAGTTCTGCTACTGCTTCCATCTGGACGACGTGCTTTCCGAGTTTAGTGACCAATTCCAGTCGCTCGGTTCCAAGTGCAATAGCGGTTTCAAAATCGTTTTGTTTCTTGGCGATCGCCATCAATAAAGCAAGGCCGTAGGCCATGCCATTGAGGTCTTGCAGTTGCTCTCGCAAACGAAGTGAACGAGTCGCGATGGCTCGTGCTTCATCCAATGCTCCATCCGACATGTGCAACAGAGCGACGTGATGATGAACCGCAGCAGCAAGTGGATTTCCGAGGTCCATTGTTTCAGCACTTTCAGCAAGGACAAGCATGTTATTTGCTGATGCTTTCATGACTTTCATCCCTTCAAATCGTGCCCAACCGCGCTCAATATCGTCTTCAGCGACAACGGATGCGTGGTCCAGGAGTCGGTTCACGAGTTCATCGTCTCCAAGTTCTGATGCAAGTGGTATGAGTCGTAGGGCTAGGGACGTATTGATTCCGTCCATCGCTCCGCCATGAGTGAGCATGTCCAACACTTGCCGTGCACGTTCGGGAGACAGTTCATTGACCATGGTTTCACCTCAAATTGAGCGAAGTCGACCGCCATCAACTGCGAGACTGACACCACGGATGCCGCCTGATGCTGGGAGTGTCAAGAAGACGATTGCACTTGCAGTTTCTAGAGGGTCAATCAAGCGCTTTATCGGCACTTGCGAGAGCCAAGTGTCCTGAACTTCATCTGCTGTTTTACCGGTTCGCTCTTGAATGGATTGAGCAAGTGAATCCAAACGGGAGGTATTGGTGAATCCAGGTAGGACGTTGTTGATCGTGATTGAGGGATGCAATTCATTCGACAGAGATTTCGCCCACGAAGCCATAGCGCCACGGAGCGTGTTTGATAGCCCAATGTTGGGGATCGGTTCTTTGACTGAGGTGGAAATGATTTGGATGATGCGGCCGAATCCTTGTTCTTCCATTTGAGGTGCAAGCGCTTGAACTAATGTGTGTGCTGCGTGAAGGTGGCGCCTGAAGGGTGCTTCGAAATCACCGACCTTGTTGTTCATGAGAGGGCCCCCCGGAGGACCTCCCGCATTGTTGATGAGAATATGTACTGGGCCTGTTGATTCAATCAATGAGTGGACGGCAGAGGTTAGGTTCTCCGTGTCTTCAAGGTCGAGTTGGAGCGCAGTATGTGTTCCCTTGCCGAGGGTCGCCAATTCTTCTACGAGTTCATTGAGAGCCGCTTCGTTTCTGGCACAAACAGTGACATTTGCACCTGCCTTTGCCATCATTTTTGCAGTAGCAGCGCCGATTCCTTTACTGGCTCCACAAACCATTGCATGCTTGCCGTTAAGGGCGCCTTGGGCATATGGGAAGTCAGTTCCAAGCAGGTCCATACCTCGCCCAAGAAGCCGATGGTCATAGCCCTTCGCTACAACCAATCAAGAATTGCGTTAAGCTGAACCAACCAATCATCGCTTGCTACATCAATAATGTCATAGTGGTTTCCAGGAAGCCAAATCTTCTGGACATCGGCACCTTTTGCCTTCATAATCCGGGCATAGGTTTCGGATTGGAGAAGAGGTACGTCGGTATCTTCCTCCCCGTGAAACAACAGAACGCTGGTTTTTGGTGGATGGTCAACGGGGTTTAATCGTGACCACGCTTCAGGGTTTTCATCGGGTGAACAACCCAACCATTTCCGCACGGCATCTCCTTCATCCGAAAGACGAGCATGGTCTGCACCCACGAGGTCTGTAAGAGGCGCTTGGGCAATGGCAAGCCATGGTTTTCGGTCTGCCTTTGCCGCAAGAATGAGTGCGAGTTGACCGCCAGCGGAGTGCCCCATTACCATTGAGCGTGTGATGTCAATTCCAGGGAGGAGTGCGAGTTGTCCCCACGCACGCAATACGTCGGACAATGTGTCCATCCAAACACCTTCATCGCCATCTGTCCAGCGCTTGAATTCGATGTTCCATACAGCAACCCCAGCCTCAGCCAAGTCTTCAGCGATGGGCTGCATCAAATCCAGCGTATATTTTTCTTTCCAAAAACCACCGTGAATCAGCATGATGCAAGGGACACCAACATTTCGTTGAAACGGTGACGGGTCGTCAGGCATGTAGAGATCAGCGTACTGCCATTCTTCCGCTCCCCACTGCATACGGTCAACGGGCATATGAGTGACTCACTGAGGCGGCCCTATCACTGTTGCGAAGTGAATGCCGTGGGAAGACCTTTCAAGTGAAAAGAACTAGCAACACTGTGAGATGGCACATTTGGGCACTTCTCTTTGTCTTGTTGTCCCCCTCTTGGGTAGCGGCATCTAGCGGCAGCGGCCGAGCAATGAGCACCGATGTTTCTCTGGAACGTTTCGATTGGTTCTCAAATGAAACCGTTATCATTGACTATTCTTTACGAGATGCTCCTTACCAACAAGCCCTTACTGCCTCATGGTCTCTTTTAGATGAAGATGGTTCTCAAATACTCAACGGAACCCATCAATTCCAAGCAGCTGGGACATTCACCACGTTTGAGGTCCATCTCGCAACGTTTTACAGCGGCTCCCACTTCCATTCATTTGAAACTGAAATCCGAGCACAAAATGGAAACATCATCGGCGAAGCAACAGTTGAATTCATGGTTTTTGAACAGGTCATGGTACCAAATGTTGCAACTCTTCTCTCGTTTGGAGACTCATTGTCCGATATGGGTAACGCAAAAAATTCATTTCTCAACACGCCCGATGTACCGCCATATTGGCAGGGCCGGTTCTCAAACGGTGAAGTTTGGTTTGGCTACATGGACGATGCTTATGGTACGACCGTGAGCATCGGCTCGGGAACTGCAGCAGGAGATAACCGAGCATTTGGTGGGGCACAAACAGGAAGTGGTTATGCATATCTTGTGATTCCAAATGTAGGAACTCAAATCACAAATTATCTTGGTAGCGTTCAATCAACCATACCTTCCAATGCTGTCGTTTCACTTTGGGCGGGAGGAAATGATTTTCTCTACGGCACTGCTAACGCCAACACGATTTCTGCCAATATGGAATCTCACATCCGACAATTGCATGGGGCCGGTGCACGCACGCTCATCGTTCCAAATCTTCCACCTCTGGAGATGACTCCAGAAATACTCAGCAGAAGTGCTTCACAACAAGCCACCATCCGCGATGAAGTGATTGACTATAACACCAAATTAGACGCTCTGGTTGTAGATTTACGCATTGAATTAGGACTGACGATTCACACCATTGATGCATGGTCAATCTTCCACGATATCGTTCTCCACAAGGAAGCACTCGGACTCACCAATACTCAAGATGCAGCTTGTTCGGGTGGTTCTACCCTCTTGCCCCTTCCAATATGCAACAGCGCAAGTACAATCGTTCCAAATCCAGACGAGTACCTCTTTTTTGACAAAGCACACCCAACTCGAGTGATGCACAAATTCATCGCAAGGTATGCTGTTGAATCAATTGGCACTCCTGACCGGGATGGGGACGGTATTGTGAACTCACTTGACCAATGCCCTTGGACCGATGAAACAGAACAGGCCAATCAACAAGGTTGCTCTTGGAATCAACTGGATGACGATTCAGATGGTGTCGTTAACGGCATTGATGCATGCCCAAATACTGCGGCTGGAGACAGTGTCAACGCTACGGGTTGCTCAGCAGTACAGAGGGATTCAGATCATGACGGACTCAATGATTTTGTAGACCCGTGCCCGTTTAGCCCTTCACTCATCGATTACGATGCTGATGGTTGTTCAGACACTGAGGACGACGATGACGACAATGATGGCGTATTGGATGTTGGTGACACGTGCCCACAAGGAATCACCGGTGCCCATCTCAATGACTTAGACGGTGATGGATGTTCTGATCTTGAAGACAGTGATATTGACGGAGATGGCTTGGATAATGACGCTGAAGCAGCAATTGGTAGCGACCCGCGCGTTCCCGACACAGACGGTGATTCTTATTTGGACGGAAATGATATGTTCCCACTTGACCCAAACGAGTGGAGCGATATTGACCGTGATGGATGCGGCGATAATGGGGATGAGTTCCCGTTTGACCGAACTGAATGTCTCGATTCGGACAAAGATGGCTACGGTGACAACGCAGACCGTTTCCCAGAAGATGAAGATGAATGGATGGACTCAGATGACGACGGGGTGGGCGATAATGGAGATGCATGTTTCCTACTTTACGGCCTTTCTTTGTATCCGCTCGGATGCCCGGACCGTGACGGAGATGGCTACGCAGATACCAATGACCGATTCCCAAACGACGCTAACGAATGGAACGATACCGATGAGGATGGCGTTGGTGATAACAGCGACTTATTTCCATTTGATTCAACCGATTGGGCTGACAAAGACAATGATTCTTACGGAGATAATCGCGATGCTTTCCCTTCAGACCCAAACGAATGGAACGATACCGATGGAGAGGGCGTGGGAGATAATGCCGATGTCTTCCCCGAAGATGCTACAGAATGGATTGACACCGATGGAGATGGATGTGGAGATAACGGAGACGTGTTCCTAAATGACCCAGCGGAATGTCTTGACAGTGATGTTGATGGTGTTGGAGACAATGCAGATGCCTTCCCGAACAGTGCCTATGAATGGCTTGATTCCGATGGAGACGGTCTTGGAGATAACGCTGATCAATTCCCCTTTGACGCTCAAGGGAAGTACGATGCAGATGGTGATGGCATTGCAAATGCTTTGGATACATTTCCAAATCAAGCATCACTTGATTCATGGTTTGATGTAATTTTCCGATTGATGCTTCTCATCGGTTTAATCGGTGCTGGAGGGTTTTACTACAAGCGTTCTCAAACAGATGACGGTCTAAATTTGATCGGCAATTTCAACGATGTTCATCAAGAAACCCTTCTTACAGATGCATCCAAACCTCTCGCTCCTCCTTCAATGGATGCCTTTTCCCCCTCAGTCCCCCAAGAAGTAGAACCCGCTGAGTCAATAGGGCATGCTAACTATCCATACTTGCCCCCTCCAAAGGTGTGATTTGATGGGTGATGTCTCTCGACGAAATTCCCTTCTTGCCTTAGTATTGGTAGGAATCGCCCCTACGGTTTCCATTTTCGCCTCCTTTGGCTCGGGTAACGGATTTGTAGGACAACTTGCATGGGTCACTTCCAAGGCTTGGATGCTTGGCCTTCCGCTGATTTGGATGCTCTATGTGGATAAGAAGCCGTTTTCTTGGTCACTCCCGAAGCAAGGTGGACTCGGTGTTGGATTTGGAGTAGGTGTTTTGTTCAGTGCCGTTATGGTACTCGCTTGGGTCTTCATTGGCCAATCAAGAGTAGATCAGGATACTTTCCGTGAAACATTGGAGCCTTTCGGGCTCACGGTTCAAAGCACATACATCGCCGCAGCCATCTTTTGGACGGTTGGTAATTCAGTGCTTGAAGAATATGTATTTCGCTGGTTTATTGTTGAGAAAGCAGAAGTTTTTTTCGGTGAAGGGTGGGCTACTGTGTCCCTCTCAGCTGGAATTTTTGTCCTCCATCACTTCTTTGCATTGTGGTTCCTCGGTTTCGCAATTGAAGCCAATCTTCTCGCATGTTTCGGGCTGTTTATTGGTGGAGCAACCTTCAGTTGGCTCTACATGAAATACCGTAGTATTTGGGTGCCCTACATCACCCATGCGTTGTGTGATATCGTTGTATTTGGTGTCGGGTATTTACTTTTGTTTGGTTGAACTCAAGGACAGAATCGCTTTCGGTCACGTGGGAACAGTACGGTTTCTCGAACGTTCTTAGCGCCGGTGAGTTTCATCAAAATTCGCTCTACTCCGAGTCCCCACCCTGCGTGTGGAGGTACACCATGGCGGAAACCAGCGACATAGAATTCAAACTCTTCGGGGTCAAGGTCCATGTTCTTCAAGTTATCAATAAGTACGTCAATTCGGTGCTCACGTTGGCCACCAGAGGTCATTTCATCCCTACCAAAGTTGAGGTCAAATCCTCGTGAAAGTTGCTGGTCAGTACTGCCAATTTCACCTTCTACATGATGAATGTAGAACGGTTTGAGAGACATTGGCCAGCGTGGTAGGAAGTAAAATTGAGGCAGGTCTTCTGCCAGAAGGTCAGAGTTCTCCGCATCAATATCATCTCCCCATTCGATGGTTCCTCCTTTTTCCTTAATGATGCGAATCGCATCGCAGTATTCCATACGTGGGAACGGGAGTTCAGGTACGACCACTTCGATGGCTTCCTCTTCTTGTGTGGCGCGATAAGCATTGATGGTAGCGATGAGTCCTTGAGATTCCTCTTCTTCGGCAACAGACTTCCAAATGTGGTGGAGCATGCGTTCAAGCACTCCCATGACGTCGTCATCATTGGCCCAACTGACTTCAATATCAAAGGAAATAAATTCGTTGAGGTGACGGTATGTATCGTGCTTTTCGGCTCGGAAAGCGGGTCCAATTTCGAAGACTCGTTCCAAACCTCCGCTCATGCACAATTGTTTGAACAACTGTGGTGACTGGTTGAGGTAGGCTGGGGTTTCAAAGTATTGCATTGGGAAGAGGTCGGTTCCACCCTCGGTTGCGGTTGCTACGATTTTTGGAGTGTGGGTTTCAATGAATCCCTCAGTGATGAGGTGTTGGCGGCCAAACTGCAAAACCTTGCCTCGGAGTCTAAACATTGCATTGACGTGGGCTCTGCGTAAATCGAGGAAACGATTGTCTAAGCGAGTGTCAAGTTCAACATTCACTGTGTCTGTCACACCAAGTGGCAGTGGGGCCTCTGCTCGTGCGATCACTTCTACGGACGTTGCAAGAACCTCGTAAGCAGGAGGGGGAGTCGGTTCACCCTCCTTGACCTTAGGCGGTCGCTTTAGTGAAACAGTACCAGTAAACTGGAGTGTTGACTCTCGGGTCATTCGTTGAACAATATCCAACGATTCAGCACCGATATTATCTGCCTTGAGAAATACTTGAGTGGTTCCAGTTCCATCGCGCAGGTCAACAAAACAAATGGCCCCCTTGCCTCGGTTTGCCTCCATGAATCCTGCAACGGTCACGGTTTGGTCGATAAGGTCGGCGCCCAATGTCTGGATTTCTCCAAGCGTATGCGTTCGGTAAGCGGTTGGAACCCAAGTGGTCATGGGTGGTGGGCTGCGGTGGAGAACATGAAGCATTCGCCTTTGGTGTATGATGGAATTGAGTGGATTTTCCATCGAGAACCATGCATTTGCTTCCTAAGGTGCCTCCCATGGTAATGGTTAGGTTCTAACAATTCAGTTCAAAGCCAGTGGTCAGCAGCCAGCGCTGTATCATTACGACTGAATCGTCTAATATGCTCAATTGGCGCATTCAGTGCTCCTTTTGGAAGAAATCCTGTTGACCATTTCCCTCCATGCGTACGCTTTGATGGGCCATTGGTCCACGCCCTTACCGAAGCGTGAATTTTCGGCCCTCACGGCCCGAAGTCTCATGAAGAGGTTCCCGCTGGTCTTTCTATGTCCAACCGACCTGTTCGCGCTTTAGCCTTCACGCTCTTGCTTTTGTTCACTGGTCTTTCACCACTGGTAATGACGGTCTCGGCTGACCCGAGTATCCATCTTTCTGTTGATTCTAGCCACGTAATTTTGGCTCCAGGCCAAACGACCAATGTCACGCTAACCGTTAACAACAACGGTTCAAGCATTGAGGATTATAATCTTAGCATTGATGACTCTGGTCTTTCACCCTACTGGGACATTGTTCCCGTAGAATCAAGTGTTGACAATGTCTTCCCTACGTGGTCGAAAAATACCACCGTTATTGTTCGTTTGAATGAAGGAGCTACAACAACTGACGGCGGTTCATTTGACATTACAATAACCGAACCTGACCAGAATTTGAATTCGACTATTACCGTTTTCCTCAGCGTAGCACCCCATTACCAGCCCTCATTGAGCGCTGTAGGCTCTTCCCTTGTTACGGTCCTTGCAGGAGGTAATCTTTCGTTGAACTATACTGCGGACAATCTCGGCAGTGTTTCAGACACCTTCCTCCTTGATGTTGAAGTTGAACCTGATTTGTCCGGATGGTGGGCAAATCAAACCACTTCGCCTAACGGGACAAACTCGTCCACCGGGAATGAAACCAATTCTACCGACAATTCAACGAACCAAAGCAATTCGACCTCATCGCTTGCAGTTCTTATGTACGGAAACAGCTACACCTCAGCAAATACCTTGGATGTGCTTGTTGAGGGCATCGTTGACTCTGCTGGAATCAACGGAACGGTTGATGCAAACACTGGAGGAGGTTTGGATATTGCAGACCATCGGCAAAATATAGGTGTTATGGGGAATCAATGGAATACCTCCTTACGTGGCTCTGATTGGGACTATGTGGTTCTTCAGGACCAAAGTCAAATTCCTTCTCTCCCAACGAGTGACTCAAACTGGCAGGCAAGCAAGAATGGTGCAGTCGATATCAGTACAGAAGTTGAGGCTGAGGGTGCAGAAACTGTTCTGTTTATGACCTGGGGGCGACGGAGTGGAGAATCAGCGAACCAGTGGCATCAATACAACAATATCAATCAAAACTTTACCTCAATGCAGGAACGATTAACAGAAGGGTATACGAGGTATGCTGAGAACATCACAACGGCAGGAAATACGGTTTGGATGGCGCCAGTAGGGCTTGCATTCAAATCCATCCATGATGCAGTGGAGGCTAACGGAACGAACGCTAGTCAGTCCGGGAACTTATTCTATGATCTGTACACTGCTGATGGAAGCCATCCTTCGCTCAAGGGCTCATACCTCGCAGCATGTGTCATGTTCTCAACCATGAGCGGAGAGTCTTGTGTAGGCAGTACTGATTCGGTTTCAATTTCATCGTCTGTGAAACTTGAACTTCAGCAAGCAGCTGACGATACGGTATTCAACCAAACATCAGGTATGTCCTATTATCCGTGGGAAATTAGTGGGGCCTCAGCCCTCAGCATGGGTGCTTCCATCCCCAACGGATGGTATCTTCAGTGGGTTGATGATGAAGTAAGTCAACTTGCTGCAGGTGCTAACCAAACAGTCACGCTCAATCTATCTGTGCCTTCAGACTCCGTCCCTGGGTATTACGGGTACAGGTTAACAATCGGTTCAACAAACGGTAACGTGACAACATCTACCCTTCTCGTTGTTCAAGTTGAAGCAGAGAATGCACTGAGTATGTCGTTCACATCCCAAGGAGATTTCTTCTATCCAGGTCAAACCACTCTGACCGAAATAAACGTCACGAATACCGGTAATGGCGTTTTGGACATCGATTGGTTTGCTGGCCTCTATGCAGGAGGGTTCTGTCAGGTTGCTTTGCCGGTTCCACAAAATCTTGGAGTACAACCAGGTGATGTCATCTCGGTTCCTTTAGCGGTGACTGTGTTCCAGGAAGCGGATTCCAGTATGGGTTGTCAAGTGCTTATGGGCGTGGACAGTCTGTTGTCGGAAATCATTCCAGGAAGTTTGTTAGCCATTGACATTTATTTTGATGAATTCGTTAATTATTCACTTTCAGGCCCGTCAACAATTGTTGATTTGGTGCCGGAACAAGGTTCAAATTACGAAGTTCGCATTACGAACGGTGGGAGCGAAGAGGCAACATATTTCCTCGACCCGATTCAACACTCGAACCTTACCACATCACTCGTGTCGTCTTCCGGCGTGACCGTCGCCCCCGGCGAGGTCGGTCTTTGGACCGTGAATACAAAATCTCCTTCAGGCATTCTCGGGCAACTTCAGCAAGGGTTTTCAGTATCTTATGGAGGTCTGACCGAGGTATTGGATGTCGAATTTAATGTCCTTGAAGTCCCCGGAATTTCAGTATCCGGTCCAACAGATGGTCGAATCCTTATCACTCCTGGGCAATCGGTTGTGACGCCTATTGTGGTGTCGAATTCAGGAACATCAAGTTTGGAATTGACTGCCAGTATTCTCGGACTTCCTGCCAATGTCAATGCAGAACTGAGCGATATTACCCTTGTTCTAAGCCAGGGGGAGTCTGCAACAGTTAATCTCACACTGTCCGCTTCGTTGTCTGCCGTCGCTTCCAACAGCGGGTTTACGCTGTCCTTTGTAGATGGGGATGCAGAAGGTGTTCTCTCAATCGGTCTTATCGTAAACGACCGTCAAGATGTCGTCATCAACGGGGTGGATAATCGGATCTATGCCCACCCTCTTGGTGATTCCAATCTCACCGTTCAAGTAACCAATTTGGGTACGGCAAGCGATAGTTATCTTGTTGAATTGACTCCTTCACAAAGCAACAGTTGGTTCTCATTCAGTCTATCACACCTTACCTTTTCGCTAAATCCTGGTGAGACGAAAGCAATTACAGTTTCTGCTCGGGAAATAAGCTCGGGTGCGATTGGAAACGTCGGTTACACACTTAATGTGACCTCAACTTCAACTGGAGAAATCGGAGACACCTTTGCAATCATTGTAAGTTCTGTGGTAGCGGGGGGAGAAATCAGCTTGCTCGGAGATACTGCTACCGCTAAACCAGGCAATTCCGTCTCTGGAAGCATCATCATGACCAATACTGGCTCCGGAGAAGACACATTCACACTGAGTTCGGTCGGTCAAGACTGTGGTCTTTCGACTTCCGTAACGCTTCCTCCAGGGGTTTCATCAGAAGCACTTCCATGGTCGTGCATCATCCCAGATGATGCAAATGCTGGACTGAAGAGCGTAACATTCAGAGCAGTCAGTTCAATGCGTAGTAATGTTGTCATCAGCCAAGCGGTGGGATACCAGGTAGAACCTGCATGGCCAAATGATGCATTGGTGGCAGTAAGTCTGGAGGACAGCAGGATTTCCTTGGGCGTGGACAGTTCAACAAGTACAATCGTCACGCTGCAAAATTTGGGTAATGTCGAAGTCACAGGTCAGTTGGATACACTCGGGACTGATACCGGTCTCCTGCGTATGGAATGGACAAGGATGAGCGACGATAGTCCTACGAATGAATACACACTGACGCCAGGTTCGTCGGCTGATTTCAAACTCACAATCACCTCTAATACCGCTCGTGCGGCGACTGCAACGGTTACTGTCAAAGCTTCATCCCAGGGAGGCATAGTCTTGGCGACCGATGAATCCACTCCAATGATTGTCACAGTTGAAGGGCCAGCGCTCCCTCCGAACGGGCTTTCATTGCCTTTGGGTCTGAGTGTTAGTCAACCCGCTACTCTTGCGACAATGGGGCTTGGATGGCTCATTGCCTCACTCGCGATTCTCCTCCTGCGCCGTTCCCGAAGAAATGATACAGAAGAATCTGCGGATGAAGAGGATGATGAGGAAGAGGATGAACCAGAAGAAGAACCTGCGGATTTAGGATTCAACGAGTGCCGCCTTGACGGTGACAGCAAAGTCAACTGTCCTGAATGTGATGCTCGCTTAGGGGTTCCTCGGGGAAGCAAACCACCGTTCCGGTTCACCTGCCCGAAATGTGATACCAAAATTAGAGTTGTAGAATAATCATAACCGCTGAGCAATCAGCAAGAATGCGGTGTGTCCAAACGGACCGTTTACGGGGCGCATGCCACCTTTTGAGGCGCGTCCCCACTGGCGTTCCATCAATTCGCCGGCCCATTCAACATTCAATCCGGCTTCTTCACATGCTTCCCATGCTCGCTCAAGTTGCTGAGTTACTGGGCAATAGCATGCAATTCGCCCACCTATTGCAAGCATTGGGGCGACTGCAGAAATTGCCGGAGGATGGTCGGGGAGGTCCAATATAATGGCATCAAATTCATCGCTATGGGTTTGAATTGCTTCAGTCACCTCTTCGATAGCACCCTCTACATGATGGTGAGTCGGGAACTCGACCCAACTTTCTCTAGCTCTACGTAGATTCTCTAAACCGACTTCAGCATGTTCAGCCCGAGGTTCAACAGTAATGTGGGTTCCACTCCCACCAAGTGCCCTTGCAAGATGGAGGGACAAACCAGCGCTCCCGATTCCAGCCTCAAGTACACGATCACCTGAACCAATTCCTAAGCGTGCGGTGAACCAACCTGCATCCTTTGAGCTGATGGTTTGCGCCCTACGCAACATTCCTTTGTTGAGTTCCGGGAGCCGGGTAGGCATTCTTGTGAGTAACTTTTGACCGATACCAACCTTCTCACCAATTGCAACTGGTGTGATTATTTCAAGTGGGTCAAATACTCCTAGTCCCTTGATTTTCCGGGAACCGGATGTCATTTCAACGACATGGACTTTACCGTCTTCTTCCACAAGTACTGCCCAAGCGTCACTGGTCATGTTTTCGCCACCCACTTCTCAGCCTTAAACTTACAATGGATGTAGTAAATTATTAATTTTATATATCAATTTTAGTAATGCCTGTTTTTGACATCTATGCGGGTATTTCATATACTGTCCTAATCTTCCGCAACGCATGAAAGGAACTGTTCGCACCATGGCTCTCTCAATCGTTTTGCTGTTTTTCATCAGCACCTTGACTGGATTGACAACTGATTTGAATCCTCTTGAGACACAACAATCGTTGGACAACGAGCCTGTCGTCTACAGCGCAGCAACGTCTCCAGGTCACGTTGTATTCGCACAATACATCTCATCAGACAACTGTCCGCACTGCTACAAAGCGGGTGGTGGCTCTGCTGCACATCACAAACTCAAGGTCGACTTCCCTGACGAGTATGTTTACGTCACTTACATGTCGGCTTCATACGGCTCTACCAACTCCGCACGTGCTGGTAACGTCGCTCCATACTCGTGGCAGTGGCCTACTGGCGGCGCACCTGATGCATATTTCGGTGACCGTACAGACATCCGTCAGTCTGGTGCATCATCAAACTCTGACTCCTATGATGACGAATTCACCGCAGGGGGCGGAATGCACACCTCTACCAATGATTATGGTATGACGGCCGCAATATCTGCTAACGGTGGCACGTTTGACATTGATATCTCATACAAGTACACAGGCTCAGGTTCTGCTGCATCCAACATGAAACTCTATGCCGCTATTGTTGAAGAAGAGTGCACTACTTACACGTACTCAAGCAGTGGAAGCGCACTCCCACACGGCTACAACTGCTGGATGGGCTGGCTCACCTCAGGAGACACCTACAAAACAAAGAGCAGCGGTTCAGGAACATCGTTTGCAAGTGTGTCTCCCTCATCCACCCAACAGTCCCTCTCATGGACGGGTGTTCCAACAAGCCTGATAGCAGGTGGAACATCAAACGCAGTTGTCGTTGCGGCGCTCATCAGTGGGAACCAAATCAGCGTTGGAGGCAGTAGCCCTCACGTCTATCATGCAATCGACTCAACAATGGGACCAAAGATGGATATTGGAATTACTGATTTCTCAGTGGCCAACTCCATGGGTGACCCCACATACATGACCGGCGACATCGTCACGATGAGTGCCGATGTCAAAAACACTGGAGATCTGGATTACACCGACGGTGGTCAAATAGAATTCTACTACAAGAACGGTGTTTCAACCACTGTCATTGATTCCGCGTCTGTTCCATCTCTAAACGTCGCATCTGGTTCCTCGTACTTGTCGGCTACAGCGAACTTTGACACCTCATCCCTTCCAAGCAACGCATGGAAGACTACCTTTGGTAGCCGTTTGGTCAGTCTCACTGGAGATATGGCTGCAAGCAATAACATGCAGGAAACACAACTCGACCACGACCGCCCACCACTCGCAAAGAAAGCTCAAGTTATTGACACCAACGTCGTTGAGCGAGGAAGTCATTTGACAATTCTTGCCAAGGGAAGTGCTGATGATAACATTGACACGATCGATACAATGACCTTTGAGATTGAAGTTTCTCCAACTGGTTTGGGCCAGTGGGATGCAAGCATCATTTCAGGTGGCGACTCTATCGTCTACCGTGACACACCAAACGAAGGACGCCAGTACGTGATTTCTCCAACGCTTGACATGCCATCTGGTGTTTATGACATACGCTCCCGAACTGTGGACGCACGCGGACAAACCAGTAACTGGGCAGTGTCCTCTGGTTCAGATGGATTTGAACTTGCGAACGGAGAGCCTACCGTTGTTGCAGACCCTGTCCCAACCGTCATGTGCGATATCAGCACAAAAGTGAGCATGATTGGGCATATCTCAGACCCAGAAACACCACTTTCACAATTGATCGTAACTTCAAGCAATCCTAATTTCGTGGCTTGGCATGCTGCAACTCAAGAAGTGGAAGTCCTCTTCCCTTACGATGATGGATGCCCACTGGGCCAAAAGGGAATTGAAGTTGTTGTAGATGATGGTGGAGATTACTCCGACACCGGCATTACTCCATACGGAACTCTCCTGTTCAACATAATTGAAAACGGTCAACCACGATGGTCAGGACTGCCTCTCCAACTTATTGATGAATCCGGAACCGGTTCGTTAATCCTCAACCAATACGTGACAGATACCGACTCAAACGGGGCCTCCGTAAACGCTGCGGGCCTTGACATTGAAGTCATATCTCAAACCAACCCGGACGCCCTCAACATTGAACTTGTGGAAACAGCCAACGGTGTTACCCTCAATTTCATGACTGTGGACGACGATGTTAACGGAGAATCAGTTGTTACCTTGCGGGCAAGTGATGGGGAACAATTCTCTGACCAAACCATTACAATTCGAATCAATCCAGTCAACGACGCCCCAAGAATAGACCTTACCGATATTGAAGACTTCCAACTCAAGCGTGGAAAGCAGATGATTATCAATCTCAAGGCACGGATGACCGATATTGACAGCCCAGTTGAACAGGCGTTCATCACGGTTACTCCATCCGAACCAGGAGCAGCTCGATACAACATCCTGGATGGAAACATGATTCTCCTCTTTGACGAAACCGGAGAACAGACCGTATCAATTGCTGCTACTGATGGATTTGCTACGAACGTCTACAGCATTACAGTAGATGTATTTGATGCATATCCGTTCACCTTGTCCACTGAAAACGATGGTAGCGGGTTGATGTTCATTAATTTGGAGGACACGTATGTTGGCCAAACCCCAACGGCAACAATGATACTTACTGATTCAGCACCGGTTTTCACAACAATTGATCTCACCTGGAATCTTTGCAGTGACCTTACAGGAACCTGTGAGGGCCTTCGTGAAACCTCTCTTAACGTTGCGAAGTCTAATGTTGGCTGGTCCGAGGAACTTGATATCAAGTCCATCTTCAACGATGAGGATTTGGCTCGTCCAAGCGGTTCAAAGTACATGGACTACTACAAGATAGAAATCTCCGGTGTTAGCGATAACGGCGACGAATACCGCTCTTTGGACGGTGGGATGAAGTTCTCCATCACCGAAGAAATGCCGAAGCCCGTTGACATGGGTGATGAAATGTTGACTGACCACATCGCTGATTTGACTTCAAAGATCGAAGCCCTTGAGGCTTCCATTGAATCGGAAGATGGCGATACTACTGCTATGGAAGCAGAACTTGTCGAGCTCAACGTAAATTTCGAACTTGCTTGTGAAGATGATAGAGCAGACTGTCCGTCTGACGACATCAAGAGCGCTAATGATACGGAAGAGTCCAGCCTTGACACCAACGTCATTATCATGGTTATCGGTATTCTTATCGTCGCTTCTCTGCTTGGTTTGATGTTTGTGCGAAGTGGCAAGGATGAAGTCATAGAGACCAAATGGAACGAAGCATCTCTTCCTGCCCACGACGCAATTGCTAACTCAATGTACGGTGGTGCTCAAGAGATTTTCCAACAACCCGTTGCCTATGCAGCCCCAGTGGCTGTCCAACAACCCGTTGCCTATGCAGCCCCAGTGGCTGTCCAACAACCCGTTGCACAGCCTGTAGTCATGCCAGCTCCTGTTGCGCCAGTCGCAGGGCCAGCATTGCCGCCAGGTGGCCTTCCCGCCGGCTGGACCATGGAGCAGTGGGTGTACTACGGACAACAATATCTTGACCAGATGAATCAATATTGATTGCATCTTTTTATCGGGTGAGCAATTATTGGCTAAAGCATACCCCTAAAGGGGAGCACAACTGAGGTTAGAGTATGGCTGACGAAGACGCTCCTGAACCATCGGCCGTTGGGTGGCTCTCAGAGGATGCTGATGAAGCTCCTGTTGATGAGGCTCCTGTTGAAGAGGTCACAGTTTGGGCCCCTGAAGCAGGTGGTACTGATGAAGTCCTCGATTCCTCGGTTAGTGACTGGATCTCAACAGTAGATTTCGAATCCACCGAAGACGTCCCCATTCCGGAACGTCTCGTTGACCAAGTCATTGGCCAAGAGGCAGGTTCAGTTGTCATCAAGAAAGCGGCAGAACAACGCCGTCACATGTTGATGATTGGGGACCCCGGTACCGGAAAGTCCATGCTCGCTCGTTCAATGACAGATTTATTGCCTCGTGACGCACTCGAGGATGTTCTTGTCTACCCGAACGAAGACGATGAAAACGTACCTCGTGTTCGTACCGTTCCTTCTGGCCGTGCTGAGAGAATTGTGAAGGTTCAGAAAGAAGCAATTCGTCAACAACGTGAGAAATCTCAGAAAATGCTGTTCATTGCTTTCGCAGCAATTGGCTTTTTGATTCTCATCGCAGCCCTTCAATCCGGAGATTTATTTACCCTTCTTTTCGGTGGATTTCTTCTCGTATTCGGGTACATGTTCATCCGTAGCCGTCTCGGTTCCGTTGATAACAGTCGCATCCCGAAAGTACTCGTGAAGCACGAACCAAATGCCCTTCCTTCCTTTATTGATGCAACTGCTACATTATCCGGGTCCTTGCTCGGAGATGTTCGTCACGACCCGTTCCAATCAGGTGGTATGGAAACTCCTGCTCACGACCGAGTTGAGCCCGGTGCTATACACCGCGCACACAAGGGAGTTCTGTATATTGATGAAATCAACCTTCTTCGCCTCGAAGAGCAGCAAGCTCTCCTCACAGCAATGCAAGAGCGGGCATTCCCTATCTCTGGACGCTCTGAGCGCTCATCCGGTGCTCTAACAAAGACCGAACCTGTTCCTTGTGACTTCATACTGATCGCAGCAGGTAACCTCGATGCGATACAAGGAATGCACCCCGCTCTACGAAGTCGTATCCGTGGATACGGTTACGAAGTTTATGTGAATTCCGAAATGCCTGATACGTCTAGGAATCGTCGTCGTTTGATTCGCTTTATTGCACAAGAAGTACGCCGCGATATGGACACAGTCCGTGAAATTCCCCACTTTGACAAGAGTGCTGTAGCAATCATCTTGCGAGAGGCACAACGTCGAGCTGGTCGTCGAGGGAAACTATCGCTTCGCCTCCGTGAACTCGGTGGGCTCGTTCGTATTGCTGGTGACCTCGCTGTTGAAGCAGGTGCACCACTCACTTCTGCAGAACATGTTCTCGGTGCACGTAACATTGCAAAGCCGCTGGAACAACAAGTTGCAGACCGAATGATTGAGCGTCGTCAAGATTACGCAATGCTGGTCAACACCGGAGAGCGAATTGGTCGTGTCAACGGTCTTGCGGTTCTCGGAGCGAATTCTGGCCTTTCCGACTTCAGTGGAATCATGCTACCTGTTGAGGCACTGGTTACTCCATCGCTTGGCGGTGGAGGTAAGATTCACGCCACAGGCGGCCTTTCTGACCTCGCAAAGGAAAGCGTAACCAATGTCAGTGCAGTCATCAAGAAACTTACTGGGAAGGATATTTCCGATTATGATATCCACATTCAATTCGTTGACACCCACGGTGTTGATGGAGACTCCGCATCGATTACTATTGCCACTGCTATCATCTCAGCCCTGGAAAACATCCCGATTCGTCAAGACCTCGCAATGACTGGCTCTCTTTCGGTACGTGGAGAAGTTCTCCCGATTGGCGGAGTCACTGCCAAGATTGAGGCAGCAGCCCGTTCGGGTGTGAAAACCATCGTTGTACCTCGAGCAAACATGCAAGATGTTCTTCTTGACGAGCGATTTGAAAATATGGTTGAAGTCGTTGCCGTTGATACACTGGATGAAGTCATGAAGTATGCGCTGATTAAGCACGAACAAAAGGCAGGCCTCGTAGAACGATTGGAAGCGGTGATTGACCGCCTAACTCCAGAAGTTCAATCTAAGATTTCGATTGTTTGAAAGTTAGCTCAAAATGTTTGAGTTGTCCAAATACAGTAGTGGACTAGAAAAGGAAGACTGAACTGGAAAGGACGGTGAGTTGATGGCAGTGGAAGAGACACCATCAACTGGCAAGGCAGCATTATTTGTTTTGTTCATGGTAACCATGATCGATATGATCGGTTTTGGAATTATCATTCCGTTTCTAACCTATCTGGTCAAGGACCTCGCAGAAGCACAAGGTATCGTTCAAATCGGACTTTGGGTCGGGTTGTTGATGACCTCGTATTCGGCCGCTCAATTCCTCTTTTCTCCCTTCTGGGGTGCATTATCTGACCGAATTGGACGTCGCCCCGTACTGATGATTGGGCTGGTTGGAAATACCGTGTTCTTCACGGCCTTCGGATTTTCCAACACCCTTATGTTCGCCTTTGGAGCACGATTCCTCGCTGGTGTGTTCAACGGAAACATAGCCGTAGCCCGAGCATACATTGGAGATGTGAGCACACCTCAACAACTAGCCACTCGGATGGGTCTTATCGGGGCGGCATTTGGCCTTGGTTTTACCATCGGTCCATTTTTAGGAGGGGAATTTTCTAGCCCAGCAGAACGATGGGACTTTTTCGTTGGGACTGTATTTGATACCTACCCGTACCTCTTGCCGTGTGTGATAGCAAGCGTTCTTTCAACCGGTTCGTTTATCCTAGCCCTCCGGTACCTTCCTGAATCTCTTGACCTGAGTGCACAATCAAAACATAACAGGCGCTCATGGGGCGATGAAATGAATGGCATGTTCACAAACTCGCTCTCAATGCTGAGAAAAGGTAGTGTTGGAGCAATGATTTGGGTCACAATGTTGTTCACACTCGGATTTACAGTCATGCATGCAGTATTCATTCTCTATACCGAAATGGACGTAGCTAACGGTGGTTTAGGGTTTAGCGAAAAAGACAACGGCAGAGTGTTCGCAATGATCGGTCTCTTTGGAATTTTTACCCAAGGAGTACTCATTGGACCACTCTCCCGGAAATTTGGAACTCGTCGTCTTATTCCTTACGCCGCTATGACTACAGGGCTTGGATTGGTTTTGGTTCCTTATACTCAAGCAGGTAGTGCTTGGCTTGGGCTGCTTGTCGTGTGTTCCTTGATTGCAATCGGGAACGGAATTTTCCAACCTTCCTCTTCAACCTACTTGACTCAGATTGCTCGCCATGAAGGATATGAACTCGGATTGGTCATGGGTGCTCAAGAATCATTGGGAGCGTTTGCTCGAATTCTTGGCCCTTTAACAGGTGGAATTGTATGGGAATTAACCGTGCGAGGAACCTTCCCATGGGATTACCACACTGCCTTTCACTTGTGTGGCTTTTTGATGATTGTCTCCACTTTACTCACATGGCGTCTGCCGCATTTGGGACCTCCTGAAGCCCATACTTCCGTAGAATGAATACATGAGATGTCTTGAAGAGGTCAACCGTAGTAGGGACTCCATGGAAGAGAAGAGTAACATATGGAACAGCCATAATTTTCGTCATCGTCTCGGGATGTTCTCTCATGCGGCCATACTGATGACACTGGTCACGATATGGCTCATTTACTTGATTGATGTTCTCCAGCCGTTATTCGTTGCTTTGGGAATCTACTTCGTGCTTAAACCCGGTGCAAACAAGCTGTCAAAGCAAGGGTTTCCGGTGATGCTTTCCTACATCACGATGCTCTTGCTTGCCATCCTTGTAGTGCTCAGTGCCGGTTTCTTTGCGTACGAGCAAGCAGCAAATCTCGCCGATGATGATGTGCGGATGGCGGAATACACAGAGTCCCTGAACGATCGTTGGTACGACCTAAAAAATTCCTCACTTTTTGGCGAGGCTATCATGGATTCGGGTGCAACTGTAACTGGGACCTTTGAACAGGATATGGCTACAATGGGCGTATTCTCAGACGGGTCTGAACTATCAGACCTCTTCGGTCAATTGCTGTCTGGTGTTGGTTCGCTGTTCATCATGGGAATTACTGTAATTTTCTTCCTTCTGTTCATCATTTTTGAAGCGAGTTTACTCCCGGGACGTATTGAACGTGCATGGCCTGGTGGTGCAAGTGAACGTGTCCATATGATTCGAGACCAAATTGAAGCCAGTGTGAACACATATGTCGTCGTAAAAACTGGAGTCGGATTTGGTACTGCAGTCTGTGCAGGAATTGTCATGTTGTTCTTTGGAATTGACCTGTGGTTTACTTGGGCATTGTTGACGTTTATTCTCAATTATGTCCCCTACATTGGTTCCCTTCTCGCAACCATTCCACCGTTGATCATCGGATTCATATTCCTTGAACCATCTTCCGTCATCTTCTTGACGGTACTGCTTCTTACAAATCAACAGCTTTGGGGTAACGTGATTGAGACTCGCTGGGCTGGGCGAGCATTGGATATCTCTCCAGTGTTGCTTCTTGTCGTGACGGCATTCTCCTTCTGGCTATGGGGCATCATCGGAATGATTCTCTCGATTCCACTGGTCGTCATCCTCAAGATTGTTCTTGAAAACATTGAGGCTACCCGACCGTTGGCGATTCTGCTATCAGAACGTGCGCCAACACTGGAAGAGGCTTGGCGAGAGGCCATCAAAGACGGTCGTATTACCGCCTACGAGGAACGCATGCTCAAGGAATTACAAGCCGTTCTTGGCTATACCGACCAACAAGTGGCTATCATGTCAGCTCGTGTTGCAGCGGAATATGCCCTCCGAAGGGGGCGTCTAAGTCTTGATCAGATCAGCCTCATCAACATCGGTATTGGATTGATGCCAGCCCCTAAAAAATGGCAGAAGCAGTTTGATGAAATTGTCACAGAAGGTAAACTGAGTGTCATGGAACGTGTGTTCCTCGGAAAACTTGTGTTCGCCTTAGACGATGATGAAGAAGAGTGACTTCACAGAACGGCTGTAAGAATACGCTCAAGTTCAGTGTTAATCGTAAGGATGAGTGTTCCAAATTCCGGTGGGATGTTTGGGTCCTCATACAGTTCTTCAAGTTTGGATTGGGCCATTGCGATGCGCACGTCGAGTTTCTTTCCCTTATTGAGCAACCAATTGTCACAAGCTTCTTTCGCTTGACGACGAATATTTCGGGGGACCTTTGGGTCGTCAATTTGGTTGATGACGCTGGCGACTTGTTGTAATCGTTCTTCGATATCCATGTTCTCACCAGTTGGGGGTAAAGTTAGGTCGTCGGTGACCGTCTTTAAATTGATGGCCTTCCTCCTCTGCTCATGGAGGTCACCACAGACCATGTGCTGGGTTGGACCCGTGTCGGAGTTTTACTGCTCGGTATGGCTTGGGCCGCATGGATGGACCACAAAGATCGTCGTGTTCCAAATGAGCATTGGATTGTATGGGCAAAACCTGCTCTCTTTCTCTGGGGCCTTGACCTCATGGTCCAAGGTGCAGACTGGACCATCTACCTCACAGCATTCGGTGTTGTCGCCTATGCGGGCGTTTCAGTATTCGGAAGACCGACACTGGTAGATGCACGTGCTGGTTCTGGAATGGACCGTGTGTTCATTGCTTGGTATTTGGTCTCCGCCATTGGGTTCATTGCAGGGGCAATACGATACCAATCAACGACTCCTCTAGAAGTAATTCTAGGCGAAGGTGACGAACTAGGAATGCTATGGTGGAGGACAGCCTCAGTGTTTTTGGTTATTTTCATCATTAATATCGCTTGGCGGCTTCGGCTTCTTCATGGTGGTGCTGATGCAAAGGCCCTCATGTGGGTCACACTCGTTTTCCCTTCATGGGCTACGGTTCCAACACCATTTTCCTCCGTTATGAGTGAAACGCTTGTGGCTCTGCCGGTATCAGTTGCTCTGTTGATGTGGGGTGGACTTGCATTTTTGCTGATTCCATTTATCATGCTTATTCTAAACATCAAGAAAGGAACTGTTCGTTCCTTAAGTGATCTACGGCTTGCTTGGCATGCTACACAAATCCCAATTGATGAGGTGATGAAACGTCACGTGTGGATGTTGACGACAACAATGGTACGGCCAGATAGTGAGGATGTCGTCATCCATCGCTCAAGAGCCCCTCGGCGTACGCCAAGTGATAATGAACTCCAAGAACAAATTAAAACTCTCAAGGCACTTAACGTGGAGCATGTTTGGGTGAGTTTCAAAATGCCCTTGCTGGTATTTTTGCTCCCAGCAGTACTGCCATTGGTACTTTTGGGTGAACCCACAGCACTTGTAATGTCTTGGCTGGGCTAAGTTTGTGAGAACATCATGCGCCTTTGCGCTCGATGTTCTTAGGACGGAGTCCCTTGTAACTGCACTTGCGGCAGCGAGCGGCACGAACTGCATTGCGTGCGTTACAGCGCATGCAAATCTTGCGGTGGAGCAAGCGGGCTTCTGCTTCTGGGAATCGTGCCATGGTGAGGCGACCGATTTCCCCTATTTAATCACAACCTCAGCGCTTTGGAGACAGTCAAGGGTTGACTTGAGCAATATGGGGCATCGGGTATGTTGAAGTTCTGCGTCCTCTTCCGATACGACATGAAGGTTGTCAGGCTTCCTGCCATCCATCATGACGGTAATGCTGTCATCATATCTGGGCGGCTGGGAAGCCTGCTCATTGATGCGGGAACATCGTGGTACCAATCCCTCCAAGTCGAACGAATTCGTGGTCAACTTGGAGAAAAAACACTGGATAGGATTGCTCTTACGACCCGTCGTTATCCATGCTCAGGTGGCGCCAAACACATTTCAGAATCCTTTGGAAATATTCCAGTCCACATTCATGGCGAAGGGCAAGCTGCTCTAGAAACTGGAGATTTCTTTACGACTTGGGCGAACCGATACGACTCAGATATGCCTCCAACTCAAACAACTGCAATCGAAGATAACGAAATCTTCGCCCTAGGTGACGGTGATGTAAAGGCCATCTGGCTTCCTGGTCATGCACCAGAGGGAATGGGATACATGATTCCACATCTTGAAACTCTTGTTGTCGGCCCTCTTTTACCTCGGGCAGACCGACCAACGAGATGGGACTTACCGGGTGGTTCACTCATTGACCTTATCGAGAGTTTTGAAACCATTAAGCGGTTGCAGCCAACATCGATTGTACCCTTGCAAGGTCCAGCTATCCGTGGCAAAGAACACATACAAGACGTCTTAGGGCGGCACATTGAATTCTTCAAACAGGCAGTTGAAAATGATGGCAGGCCTCCAAAAACCTGGCATAGGCCTGCACCAACTGCTCTTTGGCTTACGCCCATCTCTCCATGGCCACTTGATGAGAAGGAATCCGTCTAAGCGAGTTGAACTGAACCAATAGCATAGGAACGATCCAATCTCTTGTGTCCACCCTTGGAGTAGTCCTTCGCAGTATCATCTTCGCTAATCTGTGAACCATCCCAAGCATGCATGTGGTGAATCCATCCACTCCGAACATGAACCATACCATTCTCTAGGTGCAGGCTTGATACAGGTCCTGTAATGTTGAAAAGTATCTCTTGCCGCTCACTTTTTCGGTCATCAAGGCACCATACAGATCCATTTTGGGTTCCGGCAAGGAGATTCAAACTTCCTTTGTCAATCAAGGATAATGCACGAATACATCCGCCCTTCAATATGTATTTTGAAATCATTTCTAACCTGGGGAGGGTGAACACGAGTACTTCCCCGCGAGCATTTCCTATGATTGCAGTGTCAATGGTATCCATCGGGCCCCTGACGACCAACAGGACGGTTGGAATGGCCTCAAGGCGTATTCGTTGGGCCCTTCCATTCTTTGGTTTCCAAGCAAGAAGTCCGTCATCCATTGCTACGAGCGTACCTTCTGCGGTTGTGAGGCTGCGAACGATCATTCGGCTCTTCATACGTAGACAATGACTACCTTCGGTCTACTTTCTTTTGGTAGACCCCTGCCTTGAAAGTGAAACTGAATTTCAGTACATGTCGTCAGACTTGTTGTCTTTCTTCCATTTCCGGTAACACGACTTGCAAACACGGACTCGACCTTTTCTAGCCTCGTAACCACTCGAGCCCCATGTATCGATTGCGTTGTCAATTGACAACGACCGTCCACCCATGTCTTTGTCTGCGAATTTGGCACAGTCTTTGATTCCACAGGGGATATCACCCTCTTTGACGGAAGATTTCTTCGTTGATTCCGAGTCTTCGCCTGAGTCAGAGCGATGCTTACGTGCCTTGGACTTGAATCCCATGACTATCGCCTTTCACAGGTGCTTCATCAAGGTTCGCCTTCATTCCAGCGCTTCACGGGCTTTAATTTTCTCAATCAAGCCGTCTATGAGCCTTAGTAGGCCTCGTAGAGTCACTTCAGAAACATTGGCTACCGTACAAACTTCAGATTGGGTTCGTGGGCTACCGATTTGATTTGATGTCCGATAGATGAGAGCTGCTGCAACCCCCATTGGTTTCTTACCCTGCCATACTTCTTCGTGAGGTTGAATCGTCGACCAGAGTTCCTCTAAGGGAGCCCGAATGTTAGGCGATAGTGAAAGGTCAGATATGAACTTGTCAAAATACTCATTCGGCCCGGTAATCTTGTGGAGATTGAGGCGGCGAGACACCTGTCGAATCAGTCGTGATAGGTCCTTTTCTGTGATGTCAAAGGCCTTTGAAATGTCGGGGATTTGACGGGGAAGTTCTTCCTGTCGGGCAACCAAATAGGTACACGCAGCAGTAACACCAGCAATGGAGCGGCCGGTGACGAAACCAGCCGTTGACAACATGCGGTAGAGTCTTGCTGCTTCTTCTTGCAGTGGTTGTGGTAAGCCAGAGCGGTCACGAATGAATTGGTTGGCCTTGACAAGATTGCGCTCTCTGCTCTTTCGAGTTTTGGAGCGTTCGTCAATCACTCTTCGGCGGCGCCATTCGCGGCGTGCCTGTGAACTCATTCCATGTCGGGTTGCAGTCCCAGTGTTGAGGTCACGAACATCTATGGTCGTGTTCAGACCTTTGTCAGCGAGGGTATATGTCATCGGACGACCGACACGAGAGCGATCCTCTCCTTGGTCACGGTTGGTCCATTCGGCTCCAGGGTCGGGCACGTTTTCCTCTACGACCAAACCGCATGAGCCACAGGTGATTTCTCCTCTAGATACGTCCATGTCCCATTTGACGGCACCACATTCTTCACACGGCCTTGTATGCCCTTCAACCACTCTTCGGGATGGTCGCTGGGAGCCAAAGCCTTCTCGGGCTGTGGTCGTCTTCGTTTGGGGAGCGCTTTTGCGTTCTGGTTGTTGTTTCATCTTCTCAACTCCTTGTTTAGTAGTGGGGTGCCGTGTTATATAAACCAATGGTTGCCTTGCTGATACCTAGTAACGAGCATAGTGCGTTTATTGGGAGATTTTCTATCGGTGCCCTCTGTTATACACTTATCGCGTTAGCATATAAAGCGTCGTTCAAAATCATAGAGGTCCGTCTCAGCATTGAGCGGCTACTTCCTCCTTCCCTAACATCCACAGGGTTCAAAGACGGCCTTCGCCGACGCCACCATGAGGACATCAACATGCCTGCTACGGTAATTCTCGGGGCCCAATGGGGCGATGAAGGAAAAGGAAAACTGGTCGACAGGCTTGCTGAGCAAGCGACATGGGTGGCACGATTCCAGGGCGGAAACAATGCAGGTCACACAGTTGTTCTTGGCGAACAAGTTCTGAAATTCCACCTTCTTCCTTCTGGAATTACAAGAAAAGAGTGCCATCTCGTTCTTGGAGATGGAATGGTCGTTGACCCTTGGGTTCTTGACAGTGAATTGAACGGTTGGATGGAATCCACAGGAGAAGATCCTCGCGGTGAGCGTCTATTTGTCAGCGAGCGCGCTCACATCATTTTGCCGTACCATCGTTACATGGACAGTTTAGATACCAAGATTGGAACTACAGGGCGTGGAATCGGCCCGACATACGCTGACAAAATCAACCGAATTGGTCTACGCTTTGGCGATGTGAATGAAGTCCTTGGAGACAAAAATTGGGCTGAGTCAACGGTGATGCGTATGAATGCTTCATTGGAATCAGCAGGTTCGAACGACCGCGTGAGTGTTGAAGGCCTCATGGGAGACATTGAATGGATTCACGGAGCATACAACACATCGATCGGTAATACAGGTTTAATGCTAGACAATGCCCTCAAACTCGGAGAACACGTCATCCTAGAAGGTGCTCAAGGCTGTCTTCTTGATATTGACCAAGGAACCTATCCATTCGTGACATCTTCAGTTACCTCTCGTGGGAACGCATCGCACGGAGCAGGAATTCATCCAGGACATGTAGAGGATGTTATTGGAATTACCAAGGCTTACATCACCCGTGTGGGTCACGGCTCAATGCCGACAGAACTCGAGGATGAAGTCGGAAACCACCTTGGTACTGTGGGCCATGAATTCGGAACGACAACGGGTCGTAAGCGACGATGTGGTTGGTTTGATGCAGTGGTCATGCGCCATGCTCAGCGTATCAACGGATTTACCGGACTTGCTCTCACAAAGCTTGATGTTCTTGGTGGGCTTGATGAATTGAAGATTTGCGTTGCCTACGAACTTGATGGAAAGGAAATTACCGAACTCCCTTCAACAGCCTCTGCTCTCGCTCGTTGCAAACCGATTTACATCTCAATGCCCGGATTCCCTGAGATGTCACTTTCCGAGTGGCTTGCAATGGCCGTCCATGCTAACGAAGCCGGAAAAGGAATCTCTGTTCTTCCTGCTGCTGCGCAGCAATATATCGCAAAACTCGAAGCCATTGTTGGTGTGCCATGCACCAGTGTTGGCGTAGGTCCTGACCGTGATGCAACGATTGACTGCGTCTGATTCCTCTGCCGTTGTGAGGTGAAGGCTCAAAAGGGAGAGGCTCACCGCCACAACTACGAGGGCGCTTAGCTCAGTTGGAAGAGCGTCTGGTTTGCAACCAGAAGGCCGGGGGTTCAAATCCCCCAGCGTCCACTCCCCCGTGTTAGACGCTCAGTATAGCGTTTAGAACTACCACCTAATGTCGTGTTTTTGCAAAATTTATACTCGTGCGTTTCATTTTATTCACCAAGGATAATCTGGATGAGGGCGCAGAGGCTCGGGGTAAACAATGGACATCGAAACTGCGGCTAATATCGGGGAGACCGTGGGTGGAATCGCCATCCTTTTTACGCTGCTGTTCGGTCTACGCCAAATGAAGTATTGGGACGAAAACCGGAGATATGAAATTGGTCGGAATCCGGCACACCACATGAACAATCCTTTGATTCACAGAGGATTTTCCGTGAGTACAAACAAACTTCATGTCAATCTTACCATTCAGGAGATGGTTGCTTTGTCTCGAGAAGAAAAAGATGCAATGAACGCCATGATGATCGGTATGAATGACATTGGTTTGCTTGGAAAAAATGGGCACCTGTCGCTTGGTTTGGTTGAAGCTTTTTGTGGGCCGTATGTCCGTGTGTTCGGAATCCGTTGGCGGCGGGCAGTTGAGGTATTTACATCAGCAAGCATGTTTCAAAATGATAAACCCATCGAGGCTGTTTGGGGTGGATTGTATTGGTTGATGGATACATTTCAGCCCTCATCCCTAAGCGTAGAGGAATAATCCGTCACGTTCAAATTCCTTACAGTACCTCTAAATTCCTGTTTTTTATTGGGATAACTATTAGACGCATCACGATGAGTATAACCTATGTCAGTCAACATGCAAGACAGCCGAGCGGCTCGTTTCACGACCGTATGTGCTCTCTATTTCGCTCAAGGAGTCCCTTGGTTCTTCATTGCGACTGCTCTGGTCACCTTCTTGGTCGACAACGGCTCAATGGACGACGACCAGAAATTAGCGCTCATTGCTATGGGTATGATACCGTGGATTATCGGGAAACTTGTACTCGGACCTGTCATTGACCGTTATCAATTCAAATCAATGGGCCGACGACGTCCTTGGGTATTGATTTCACAACTTGGTATGATGCTCACCATGGCTGCGTTCCTTCTTGTTGAGGATCCCGCTGAAGATTTGAAGACTCTAGGGCTCTTTTTCCTGATTCACAACATCTTCGCTGCCCTTCAGGATGTCAGCTCAGATGCACTCGCGGTTGATACGCTGAAGGATGAAGAATTATCTCTTGCAAATGGCCTTATGTTCGTCGCCAAGGGACTCGGTGCAATGTTTGCGGTTCTTGGACTGAGCCGTGTACTCAATGATTCCGGATTCCAAAGTGCGCTTCTTGTTCAAATTCCAATTCTCTTTGCAGTGATGCTTGTACCTTTATTCATCCTTGAACGACCCGGTGACAAACGATTTCCTTGGAGTCCATCGCCTGCCGAATCGAGTGAGAATGACGCTAATGATGCGATGACCTTTGGTGAAATTTTGAGCGGCTTCCGTACTGCAGTTGCTGACAAACCCGCACGCCTGGCTCTGCTTCTGTGCACGGTCATGTGGATCGGTGGGGGCATGGGTACAGGCATGGGGATTATTGATTTCCAGTGGGAATTCCTCTTTGTAGAGGAATTGGATTGGGATTCTCAGAAGTATCTTGATACTAAGGGAGCGCCAGTCTTCCTGATGACCATGCTCGGTTTCCTTGTCGGAGGTCTGCTTGGCTCTAAATTTGGTACGCACCGAACATTGACCTACGCCGTAGGTATTGGGGCCGTGATGACTGTCCTTTGGTCAATTTCACGCTCCATGTGGGACAATACATCGTTTATGCTTCCCGCCTGGCTTCTTTGGACCTTGGTGTGGGCTATTGTTGGGGCTAATCTCTTGGCGTTTTTGATGTCGATAACGACAAAAGATATTGGAGGGACCCAATTTTCAATTTACATGACGCTGATCAATGTTGGTGCATTTGCAGGAAATGCACTCTCCCCCCAACTTCTTGATTTGGTCGGTGGTAGTTTCCCAAATCTCTTCATTGCAGGTGCTGTATTCCAATCCATTGTATTGTTCGTTCTTTTACAATTTGATACAGACGAAATCATGGCCTCAACAGAGCGTAATACTGTCGTTGGCACGACTGAAGAGGCATAATTAGGGAGTGGCCTCCTTCAAACAAATATAGGAACGGTAAGACCATGAATCTTGAAAATGCAGCGAACCTTGGTGAGGCACTAAGTGGCCTTGCCATCATGTTCACACTTCTTTTTGGTCTGCGTCAGGTGATGGAGGTCAATCGTAACCGTCGTTTTGAAATTTCTCAAACCATCGCCACATCATTGGAAAATCCTCTGGTTCAACGAGGTTTTGCAACCTTTGGAAGTGTCATTACCAAAGATTCCAGTCTTGAAGAATTGATGAGCCTTAATAGGGAGCAAAAGGATGCCACCAATGCCGTTATCGTTCTCATGTCAAATCATGCCTTGATGACGTTTCACCGGAATCTTTCCTTTGACATCGTCTATTCCTTCTACAAGGGATATCTTTCACTGATTGGGCCAAGCATGCGACGGATGATGAAGATGATTGAATTTGGTTACTCCATGCATGAAGGCAGTAGTGTGACCGAGGAAGAGGGCATGGGGACGTTCCATTGGGTTCTATGGTTGCTAGACAGACTTGAAGCACATGAGGATGCAATACAGTTCAAACCTCATCTCAACCAAACCGATTGGATACCTTGAACGGTTCGTTGTACCGTTCTAAATCATCCAAGGCCACGGGTTGGGAATGATCCCCAACAGTTGTAAGACAACAAGGAGGAGGAGGAGGAGGACGGCCAAAGCCATCCCTACAGCGTTCAATAATGCCGAAAGCACATATCCAGGGTCGTAATTTATCCCTTCCATTATCGACATGAACATGAGAGTTATCATGTTGAATATACCTTGGCCAATCATAAAAATCCTTCTAGATTCCACCATATAAATCTTAACCCGACGCGAAGGTTCCAATATGTGGGTGCACCATTCACGGTTGCTAAGTCGCCCTAAGTCCATTCATCGCTTCGAAAGAAACTTTACTTTGGATTGGCTTCAATCTCGTCGTTGGACCCCTTCTTCACCAACGCCATGGAGCTGAGCGGGGAGCGTTGGGTATGCGCCCCAATATGCTTCTCGGGCCGCTTGATTGAGGTTCATACAGGCCACGACATCACCTGCTCGGTCAGCGAGCGGTTCAGTTCCGTTCAGATGCTTGATGATCGGTTCAATGTTCGATAAATTGACCAAGCCCCATCCTGTTTGTGTGCAAGGAGCAACTGGAGAAATTGGCATGGTTCCGGACGTTGGATCCCAACCGAGGTCGGGATACCATGCTGATAGATTGAGTGCTTCACGAATATTGGCATTGTTGATGGAGATTGGGTTTCCTTCTCCATCAGATCCATTCACGAGATTCAATCCACGAGCGTCGGGAGAGGCTCCTGAAGATGCATCTTGGAACTCATGACGAAGCGACTCCAACACAAATGAAAGAATTCCTGCTGTGCGTGGTGTGGCAAACGATGTGCCTGAGGTTTCATGGTACCCATCAATATCATCGTGATTTGGTAAGACCTGTGTCCAATCAGCGGATATGTCAGGATATGAGCCCGACATGATTTCCTTTTGGTCATCGCCTTCCTCGGCGTATCCTGCAATTCCAATTGACCAAGGCGGTCCGGCGGTTGCATCTTGTACTGCTGGAGAAGGGCTGTTATCGGCTGCTCCGGTGTGAATCTTTCCAAATTCAATTACGGCAGATTCGGTAGCTCGTTCAATTCCTGGAACAGGAATTGAACCAATGGCACCAAACGATGTCGTGATGACGTCTACAAGCGGTTGATTCGCAGCGGATTGAACCGCTTGTTCTGAAAAGCCTTCTACAAAGTAAATCACAGCATTTGGGTTTGCATCAAGAACTGCTCCGGTAACGGCAGAGCCGTGGCCGTCAGAAGGGTCATCAAGAATCAGAATGTCACTGTCTCCGTCTGGCGCGCTTCCAATAATTTTGGTTCCAGGGAAGTACACAATGTCACTAGCCGTGAGTGTATCCCAGCATGTTTCTTTGTCAGCATCATAACGTTCCTGCCAACTTCCTTCAAGGGTCACATCGCAGACTTTGTTGACTCCAAGTCCGTCAAGCAACCATTGTGGGTAGGTTTCATTGGTGCGAAAATGGTCGTGATACACGTTAATTCCGGTATCGATTGGCGCTACTACAGAGAAGGCTCTCCAACCGTCTTCTCCTCCAAATACATCCGAGGACTGAGCCTTCTTTGTTGAATCGTTAAAAAATGACATCCCCGCAACGATAGAAACCACAAGAAGCGTAGCAAGGGACAAGGCGAGAAGTTGCTTCCATGACATGCGCTGAACGAATTCTTCAGCGACAAGAGTAGCGTCAAGAGCATCTGTCATGGTATTGCCTCAACCACAATTCCTCAAGAACCCTACGCCCTCATGGGTTAGCTTCATTGTTCTATTTAGGGGCTTTAGAATTCTCTGAATAAGACGGAATTGTTTCTCCGATGATGGATTCAACGGTGATGAAGATAATATGCAGCATTGATGGCGGCTGCAAACATCATCCATGTGACATATGGCCAGACCAGCATCGATGCGGAGGGGAGTGGTTTGTAGATGAGATATGCATAAATTACAGTAAAAACAACCATGAAGATGAGCATTACTAACGAGAGCAGATATCGTTCCGAATTGAACACAGATGGCCAAGCAAGATTGAGTGCGAGTTGTATGATGAAGAAGGCAATGATGATTTTGGGGTAGGCTAAATCATCACGTTGGTTCAAAACGGAGGTGAAACTGAAGGCCATGCAGGTGTAAAGCACTGCCCAAATAGGAGCAACAATCCACCCTGGTGGCTGGAAAAAGGGTTCATAAGTTGAATCAAACGTCATTATTGCTTCATAGATAAAACGCCGTTCCGTATTTTTAATAACTTGTTCACCATATGAGCAGGAATCATCTCCCAAGACCATAGAGCTCGTTGATTTTTTGGTTCACAGCAATCTCTTTGCAGGGGAAATAACTAAATTAATTCACCATGCGAATTTATTACGATGACCGTGAGGTATGCCGCTACTCTCTTGCAAAATCATCGTTCGGGCGGTGGTCTCGCTAAATTAAATGCGACAATAGCAATCGTACTTGCAGCGCTTATGCTTCTCTGCACTGCTCCACTCCAGCATTCAACAACGGGATTTGTTGATGAAATTCCATTTTTTGATTCTTCCGGGAGAGATGATGTCCATGATGGCGATTGGGCGATGGCTCGCCAACAATTGGTTGAACCAAGGTATTGCGATCCAACGTTTGATTATGACATACATTCGGATTATATTGCAACGCTTGATTGCCCAAATTACGCCGAATCTTCCATCACCATCTACCACAATTCAGATTGGAACGTACTTATTGAATCCGTGGAATCGGACATAAGTATCGATTTGTTGGAGTTTTCTCCGGATGGAAGTTACTTGGTTGCTTATGGTGATCTAGATTTTGAAATCTATCGTACTTCGGACTGGGAGGAAGTATTTTCTGGCAATGTCCAAACGGAAAACAGCTACTACTACGGCATCAACGGAATTACGTGGTCGGGAGATGGAGAAAGGATTCTTTTTATGACCGGTGAAGACGGTGGAAAAATGTATGAGGGGCCAGATTGGGAAGAAGTGACAGGAACCTCTTCTACAGGACTCTATGCCGTTCATCATCCGACTGAAGACATCCTTTGGTACGTGAACAACGATGCCACCGGAAATGAATACGAGTTTGAAAACATCCCGTTTGTAGGTTATCAGTGGGTCATGAAGCGAAGCTTTACTCTGACACAAAACACCGGGGTTGGGCCACTGTCTGTAGACCCAGATGGTGACTATCTTGTGATGGGTTCTGAGTATGGTGTGTCTGCTTATTCAACCTCAGATTACAGTTTGGAGTTTTCTTCTTCATCGGCATCGGGACCTGTTTCATTTTCCTCTAATTCAGATTCCATCATGTTCCAAAATGGAGATGACTATGACATTTATTCTACGAGCAACTGGCAGGAAATCTCATCGGTCACTGGACCAAGAGGTTCTTGTTATTATGATGGAGCGATACAATTCAGATTTGCTTCCAATGATGGAGAACTTCTCGTTCTTAATGAACGCTGCTATGAGGCATATCTTTCAGGATGGATGCCTGATGATGATTCAGACGGCGTAGCAAATCTGCAGGACATCTGCCCTTCTACTTCAGAAGATGAAGACGCTGATGCAAAGGGCTGTGGGCTGAGTCAAAAGGATACTGACTTTGATGGAGTTAACGACCGTGATGATATTTGCCCGAGAACCAAAACCAGTGATAGTGCTGACAGCAGTGGCTGTTCTCTCGCCCAGTTGCAGGACAGTGATGAAGACGGTGTTTCCGACTCGGACGACATCTGTCCCGAAACGCCTCTTACTGAATTTAGTAACATCTACGGTTGCAGCAGCAACCAACGTGACGTTGACGGAGATGGGGTTGTCGACGCTCAAGACAACTGTCCGCTTTACGATGTTTCGGCTTGTCCAAACATACTTTCGTGGGCAATGTCATCACAACCGATGAGCGCTGATACTATGATGGGCCTAACATGGTCTCCTACCGGAGAGCGTGCGTTGACAGAAGAAACAGATCGCATCATGCTTAGGGATGAAACACTCTCGTTGGTTAAAGAACATACATTTGATAATGAAAGTCGAGACATTAACAATTATTTGTGGATGCCAAACGGTGTAGATGTGTTGATTATATGGGATAGCAGTTATTGGCGTGATGCTGAATGTGGATACTATTTGTGGGACAGTATTAACGATACGATTTCTTGGGATTATTTGGTGAGCAACGTCTGTTCTTCGCTTCGCTATCCCGTGGTGAGTCCGGGAGGGACACATCTGGCGGCGTCTATGTATTCCACCAGCGGTTACTCAGGGAGTACCGTAGTCGTCGATCTCACAACACATGAAATAGCGTTTGAGGATGAAGACCATTACCCTAGAACACTTATCTTCACGCACGATGGAACTTCGCTCATTGGTCTTACGAGCAGGTCTCTGAATTTATGGGATTTAAACGACGGATATATGCTCCAAAGTAGGGCAATAGAAGATGCTGAAAACTTGCTTCTTTCTCCGGACGGAGACAGCCTTTATGTCTATTCGGACGAAACCATTCGGACATATTCCATGGAATCATTTTTCTTCAGTTCCATCATCTCATTTGAAGAGGACAACGGTTATTATTCTGGGCCGTTGCAGCTGTCGCTTGAATTTTCAAGAAGCAGCGAACTTCTGTATGTTCTGCTCGTGAATGCTTCATACAGTGAACAATGGAATTACAATTCGTCCATGCAAACATACTTTGTTGATGAAAATGGAAGTCTGCAACTTGCCTTGTCTCCAGATTACATCAATACCTCGATAGGAAGCCCAGTCTTCTTTCCAAATCAAACATCGTTTTTGACGTACGTAGATGATGATAACGAATACCATGAGCAAGGATATTACCTCTGGCAGCCTGATTCGGACGGGGACGGTGTCCAAGATGTATCGGACCTTTGTCCAAGCACGAATTTGGAGGAGTTTTCAAATGAAGACGGTTGCAGTTGGGAACAACTCGACGATGATGAGGATGGTGTTCCGAACGGTTTGGACCTGTGTACAAATACGGCATATCTCGCACTAATTGATGAAAGCGGATGCTCTGATATTCAAGTGGACAAAGACTCTGACGGAGTATGTGACCAAGGTGCATTAAGCAACGGCCCTTCCCAATGCCAGGGAATTGACCTATGTCCGAAGACGACCCAAGGAAATATTCCAGACGTGGACGGTTGCAGTTGGGAGCAGCAAGACGAAGACGAAGATGAGGTTCCAAATGGAATTGATAGTTGTCCCGAAACATCTTCTGAAGAGAGCCCAAATTCTGATGGTTGTGGAGAAAAGCAACGGGATACTGACGGAGATTCATTGAACGATTTCTTTGACCAGTGTCCTCTCACTGCCACGAACTCTTCGGTTGATGAATTCGGATGTGCAGACCTTCAAGTCGATTCGGATTTGGATTCTATTTGCGATGCAGGTCGCCCTTCAACTGGCCCTTCAAACTGCACAGGGAGCGATACATGTCCCGAAACTTCAGAAAATGAAACTGTGAATGCGAACGGTTGCTCATGGGACCAACAAGACGAGGACTCAGATGGCGTTACTAATTCTAGAGACCAGTGTCCCGGTTCGGTGAATTCTGATATTTCACCAGATGGATGTTCAAGTTGGCAGAGAGATACAGATGCAGACGGAATTAACGACGCCGTTGATGAGTGTGCAAAGACTCCAACAAATGAGGTTGCCAACCAAGTGGGATGTTCACAACGTCAAATTGGTTCAAGTGCTGCATCAGGCGGCGACTCTACTCTCTTCTCTAATTGGATGCTCATTGCTACTGTCACTGTCGGTGTCTTGGGGTTGGCAGGTTTCTTTATGTCCCGAAGAAAGGAACCCGAACTCCTTGCTACGTCGGTGACTCCAGAATACGCAATGCGAGGGTCGATGAGGGAGGACGGGAAGGAATGGATTGAATTCCCTGCGGGTACAGGGAACCAGTTCTACAGAGATCCTGCTACTGGGCAATGGGTCAGCAACAAGTGACCCCAATTTAATTCTAAATACAAAGACCAGCAACCGCTTTGTCCTGTTGGACAGGGCGATGAAATTACCAGTTCATCATTTTTCTAAACGTTGAAGACGCAAAGAGAAGGTCGATTGAGTCAGGTGTGAAATTATCTGCTTCAAGACCTCTGCGCACATCGTCTTCACTTGCTCCAGGGGCGACACCCGACATGCCCATGACTCTGTCATATCCATTGCCTGAACCACCGGTCGTTCGCCGACTGTCAAAGGAGTAACTTGGGGTCACGCCGAGGTTACCTTCGCCTTTGAGAATCTTGAGGATGAAATTGAAAATTCCCATTTGAATCAACTCGTGATTGCGGGACTGTCCGAGTCCCGCAATCGGTTGGATTCCCCCGATATTATCGGGAAGGTCATTGCCGTTAAGCTCTCTTGGACAATTAAATCACATAATTGGCGGCATATAAATGTTCACAATTTTGTAACAATTCGCATTGCAGGTTCAGGGCGTCCCGCAATTTCTCCCCTCGCTGACACCTCAACTCCCAATCGTTTGAGGGCCTCAATATGAGTTGCAGACCATGGGACATTGCTGACGGCATCGTTGGTTTCATCCCACCGGCCTTTGAAAATAAGTTCGGAGTTTTGCTCGGTCATCTCAGGCTGATGGTGACTCATGTCGGTCCAATAGTGACCTAACGATACGATCTCGGTGGAAAGGCGCTGTAAGCCAAGTTTTGGTAATTGCTTACGCAACTGTGAGGTTGGAATCGCTCGGGGTATGAGTATGAATTCATGAGGGCCTTGCTGGAATCGGTAAATGGGGAACCAGCCTTTTTCAGTTACGCTTTTGATAAAAAACTCACGCTGCCCCTCGCGCCATCGTTCCGGAATCCACGCCATCAGGGAACTTCTGCCCTTCGTACCAATTACTTGACTGCTCATTTGCATGCTGACAGATTCAGGCGAGGCCCGGGTTATTTTTGCTTGCATGTGTTTTGGCGTAGATGTTCTTTTGAACGGTCTCATCATGCTTGAAGAGATACGTTGTCGGAACTCTTTGATTCCCATGGGCCAGTGTTTCATCTTCAGACCACGTATGTGCTTTGGGAGCGTTTTCTTCCATGTTTTAAGAGGCTGATTTAATTGCTTGCGGGATATTCTCGTACAACACCAACCGGTAGTTCCGTGGAGCGAACCCGGTAATCGAATAATGCGTCTTGTGTCTGCTGTTACGGTTGTATCGACCTCAAAGCCTGCGTCAAGAACACGTTGCAAGAGTGCCTGGCGAGATGCTCTTACCCGCTCTTCTCGTAGTCGTGGTTCTGGAGTCGCAAATAATGAACGGTCGTTGTCTCTTAACACAAGGTGGAAGCCTTTACCTCCGCTATAACTGATGTATTGTAACGAAAGGTCCTCGTGTTCATCAAGCCATTTCAGCAATCCACTTGTTACCGCTCTTGCTCGTTCCAATCTACGATAGCAAAACGGTCGAAAGTCAATATCAAACACGACCAAGTGGTCAAGAAGTATTGGCGCTGGGACATCAAGGTCTTTCAATCGTGGTAGGTCAACCGGGTTCAACCAGGCAGAAGTGCCAATATAGAGGTCACGAGGGGCGTAGGTTGCAAATTGTTTTCGCAGAGTCTCTTCATTGCTAATTTGACGTGGTAAAGTCACCCATCGGTCGTTTGGAAGACGCCATCTGAATTGATGTCGAGACGGCTTCTCTAGCCAATCCAAATCCACTGGCGTGGCCTTATACCACGCCTTGAGTTCATCGTTGGAAAACATCGTCGTTCCTCTGAGGATGTTCTCCGTGTCAATCTTTTCCTCCGCCACTAATGAGATTCATCTCGCTCAGTGCCTGAACATCGAGAACGTTTGAGTTTCCTGGTGAACTCAGCGGAGCCTTGATGAGGTAAAGACGCCGCCTTGCAAATGGTTGACAGGATGAAATTACGACTACATCAGTTTCTATCAAAGACAGGATTCTTCTCCTCAAAGCGTGAGGTAAAGGAAGCCATTTGGGACGGAGATGTTACCGTCAATGGCTCAGTTGTCAAAGAAATCAGTTTTCAATTCAACCCCAAAACAAAACCCGTAGAGTATAGAGGGCAGCGTCTTGAACTTGGTTCGGAACACACAACCTTTCTGCTCTACAAGCCGAGAGGATACCTCTGCTCTCGTTTGAGTGAACAAGAACGCTCGTTGAAGAAACGGTCCGTATTTGAATTGTTTAGAGAAGCCGTTGATTCGAGTACCTATGAGCGCCTTGTGACGGTTGGCCGTTTAGATGAGGCTACAACAGGTCTTCTACTGGTCACCACCGATGGTGGATTGGTGCACGACATTACCTCCCCAGAGAAAGACATTCGTAAGATCTACGAAGCCATAACACGCGATTCAGTCTCATCATCCCAATTAAAATCCCTTGAAGAGGGAGTGAAGATTCATATTGAGGATTCTGGAGTCACAACCTCGTATACCTCGCGTCCGGCTGAGGTGCATCAAATTGAATCTGACATCATAGAATTGACGATTCAAGAAGGTAAGAAAAGGCAAGTCCGACGGATGTTTGAAGCAGTTGGGAACGAAGTTGTCCACCTCCATCGTTTGGGAATTGAAGGTCTCCACCTTTCAAATTACGACCTTGAACTCGGAGATTTCTGCCCGATTCAAAAGGGTGAACTTACCCGGTTAATTTTCCATCAGTGACGAGACAAAAGACCTTGAACAAGGGCGTGTTCGTAGGTATGAGGAATTGCTATGCCTGGTGATATGTCTTGGATGAAATCTCGCTATGATGAATTAAGTGAAAAATCTCTCCTCTGGGAGCCGCCTACGCTTGAAGGTCCCAATCAACCACGGTGTCAGATGGACGGTAAACCGACCATTATGCTTTCAGCAAACAATTATCTCAACTTGACAACCCATCCAAAGGTGGTTTCTGCGATGCAGGATGCAACTGCGTTTTATGGTGCAGGAAGCGGTTCTGTAAGGGCCATCGCTGGGACGATGGATATCCATCTGGAAGCCGAAAAGAAAGTCGCTGAATTCAAGGGAGTCGAGGCTTCTTTAATTTATTCAGCAGGATACACGGTCAATGTTGGATTGATCCCTTCTCTCGTTGCAGGTCCACAAGATGTTATCATTTCTGATTCCCTTAATCACGGCTCCATCATTGACGGCGTTCGCCTAACGAAGGCTTCTCGGGCAGTTTACGGCCACAATGATATGGGCGAATTAGAAGCCGTTTTGAAAGCTCACGAATCTTCGGATCGCAAACTCATTATCACTGACGGTGTCTTTTCAATGGACGGAGACATTGCCCCTCTTGACGAAGTTACAGCCCTAGCCGAGGAGTACGGAGCCATGGTCTACGTTGATGACTGCCACGGTGAAGGCGTCTTGGGTGACGGTGGAGCAGGGATTGTTGATCACTTCAAACTTCAAGGAAAAGTAGACTTTGAAACAGGTTCATTTTCCAAAGCACTTGGAGTTCAAGGAGGCATTCTTGCGGGGACAGAAATGACTCGCAATCACGCCTTGAATCATTCCCGTTCATGGCTTCTTTCTGGTTCACAACCACCTGGTGTCGCTGCTGCGCAAAAAGCCGCAATTGAAGTTCTAATGGACGAGCCTGAGCATCACGCCCGCCTTTGGGAAAACACCGATTACTTCCGCAAAGAATTGCAGGGCCTTGGGTTTGACACAGGCGACTCGGTCACACCAATTATTCCAGTAATGTGCGGTGAATCCAGCGTTGCAAAAGCAATGACGCAAGAACTCGGTAAACTCGGCGTCATGGCCGGAGCCATTGTCTTCCCAATGGTTGCTCGTGACAAGGCTCGCATTCGCACTCAAATGTCTGCTGGACTTACCAGGGAAGATTTGGATACTGTTCTCTCATGTTTTGAAACGGTTGGCCCCAAACTTGGGCTGATTTGAATCACTCTTCGGATTCGAAATTGTCAACGACTTCTAGCAGTTCTGTATCGTCTCCGGCCATTTCCTCAGCCTCTGAAGATTCTTGCTTGACCTCCATTCCTTGGAATGGATCCTTGCCGTCTTCAACCATGCACAGCAGGCGCCATCGTGGAGCCCAAGAAAGATGAACATACACCGGCCCTGGTAGAAGTAAAAGTGCCCAAACAAGGAGGCTTGGAATGGCTAAAAGTTCAGTTCTGTCTATTGAAAGAAGAGCCAATCCAATGAACGGCATAGGGTAAAGAATGTATCTTGGCGGGGCCATAGGGTGGCGTTTTGAGAATGCGATGAGCAAAATTGACACAAAACCTGTGAGTGCACACGCCACGATCAAAAGAGCCGTGTGGAATATCCATTCAACTGCCCAAACGTCGTTGTTTTTCCCACCAAATGCATAGGGGAGAATAAGGGCTAGGGCAACAAGAAGCCCGTAAAATGCCCCGATGTTCGCAGGATGGCTAAGCCACAAAGGGAGTTTTGAGAACCTTCGAGAGAGGGATGTTCCAAGAAGTGTGTCTTGCTCATGCGGAGCAAGGTTTTCGACCCGACCCATCCAAGATTCGGAGGTTGACACGACCACTGGGTCAAGCGGGCGGGTTTTGAAGGTAGAGGGTCGCCAATGTGGAAATAGGGCTATTCTTCACGCTTGAAGAAGGAGACCAACGGGCTTTCAACTTCAATTTCCTGCTCCTCTTCTAGCCATGAGCGTTCTAAAAGCCCGCTTTCCTTTGTTTCACGCCCCCTGGCATCAGCGATAGGGTCTGGAATGTCGTTCACGGCGTCCCGTAGTGCAATGGCCTGGTTGATGAGTGCCATGTGCCTTGTCAACAAAGGTGTCCGTTTTTTGGCGGTTGAAAAATGTCCTATTACAGGGAAGTCAATGGTGTCATGGACGATGTTGAATCCTCCAATGAGTTCATCAGAAATTACTTTTGTTCGGTGGGAGCCGGTGTCAACCCATTTCCCGTTGGACAGTTGAACCTGCACTTCTGCTGTTCCGAATGAACTCCCATCCATGAATGGATGATTGAGATTCACTGCAAGCGGAGTCGATGCATGGCCGAGGTAACGGTTCATCACAAACGAAGCATTCGCCACAAAACTGACGACAGAGATGGTGAATGCAAGTGCATTGGATGTTGTGAGCAAAGCGGTCATTCCTCCAAGTACGAGCGATGCTACGACCGCACTCACAAATCCCACGTTCCGAGCTTGGATAAACGGCTGGGCAATCGGCGTATTGATGAAACGAATCAATCCTGCCGGAGGTTCTCCCGTGGATTCACCCATGGTGGGATGAGTGGGCCGATTCACTTGAACTTCACGCTCGTGGGATTTGATGAAGTGTTGGGATTTTTGTCCAAGCGCCGACATCAAGTGCAAATTCTTGGATTACGGAGCAATGTGCGGCAATGTCAAGGCCCCATGCAACCGTCCAGCCTGCTAATTTAGGTTCCAATTTAAGCCACTGATTGGTGACACCGCGTTCCTTTCTGTTTTCGTAATGAAGTAAGAGTGCAGCAGTCTGAATGAGTCCTTGAACGAGAAGGATCTCTTCCAGTGGTGCGTTGCGGCGCTTGAGGGCGTTCCACAAATCTTCCCAAGATTCGTGTGCGTGCCAGTATTTTCCCGTGTCAAAACGTTCCAATCCCTCCGCGAGGAGAACTTCCTCTGCGGATGTCAAATCTCCCGCATGGTGAAGGGCCATGTTGGGGCTAAGGTGTCGTCCTTGAAACAGTATGTGTTTCAGTGGTTTTCTCCGCACTCTTCAAGAGGGGGTTTGGGGGATGTGGTGTACAACGGTGGCGTGCCTCAATGGATATTCAACACGGCGACCTCATTGAACAACGACGTGGAGGCGTTGATGTTCTTCGAATGATGGCCCGTGATTTGGCTGCTCATGGGCAATCGGGAGCTGTATTGATTCGCCCCAATGAGACACAATCCAACGGTTGGCTTTTATTCAGATTAGGACATCCAGTGATGGCCTTCCATCAAGGTGAAACAACGACGACGGGTCTTGAAGCCTTGATGTCCATAGAGCACGATGCATTGGATGTTGCCAACCAAGTGAACCTCTACGAATTGAGCATGTCTGCACTCCGTCAAATGATGGACGCTTCACCTGAGAGTGTTTTGCATCTCGAACTCGAACAATCTGCCGGAGATTCATCATCATGGTGGTCCAGTGTCCGCCTTCCATCCTCATCTTGGAGGCGAGCAGACCGGCCAGAGGAAATGGATGGTTTCGTTGCTGAGGCTGAGTATCAACGCCGACCTTATTCCAATTCACGAGGGGCCTCAAGTGAAGTAACGCTCCAGCCCGGCGGAGTGTATGTTTTCGATTCACCTGACCCTCACCCAATGATTGAGTTGGGGGTTGAGTTGGCGGAACGAGGGCTTTCTCTATTGGGATTGTTTGGCCTCCCACACGCATCAACTGAAATCACAAAGCGACTACCGGGTCCGACGTGTTACTCCTTGTTTACCCAACGTGGGGAATTTGAACTACTGAGTGATGAAGTTGAGATTTTGCGCAGTGTTGAGGCCTTCTTGTGGGCCAACGAAAATGCCGTCGTTCTTCTTGACGGCTTGGACCGTGTCGGTAATGCACTTGGCGACTCAGGCATGCTGGACTTGATACGGTCAATTATTGACGGCGTGAGGTTCAACGACCACACGCTCCTTCTTACCACCGATTTAGGCGTGTTTCAACTTCCTGTCCGCCACAGTTTGATGAGTGAATTTGTTTCTCTAACAAGCGTTCATCTCAACCGCTGGTTAGCCGAACCAGATGCCCTTTTTGACCACCCTCTTCTTCTTCCAGTCGATGAAGATGAAGCACAATGGGTGGATGCACAACTCCGCCACCATGTTGGAGATTCAAGCAGTTCATCTTTGGTTGCTGCAGACTTTTCCATGGAAGGTGGAGGAGTTGAGCCCTCAGAAGAAGAACGAAAGGCAGCGGTAGAGGCACTCCACGATGTGGTGGAGTCTTGGTCAGACTCAAATGTTGGCGCCGTGGCAGAGAATGCCGTTAACGCCCCCCGTGAATCTTCGTTTATGCAAGGTCGTTTTATCAGCGATATACCACGACGTGATGCGACTAAGGAAACGCATCCAACTCGCCCAATTAAGAACCGTTCAACACCGCTAGATTCACAATCAACCTCGGCTCCAAAGGTACGAACACCACAGCGTTTGCCTGCTCGAAAAGTCAAGCCGAGTCTCCCTCAAATCAACACAGGACTCGCACACCAGCGAAGTTCTGCAGTATCTCGTTCGGAACGGGAATTACCAAATTGGCCTGAAAAGAAGAGTACAAAAGACCGATTTATCAAAGAAAATTTGGATGTGTTCCAAGCGAGACAAGATCGGGCATCATTACGGCATCAAGACATCAATGTACCAACACGGACTCGGACTTTAGGGGATACGCTTCACCCAAATCCATCGCTTGATTCTGCCCAGTTGCCCGAGATGAACACTCCTCAAACTGTGCCTCTTAGAGCGAATTCAGATTCTCCCACATTACCCCGAGGCATGGTTCATTCCTCACCAGAACAACCAAAGGCGGCGCGAGAGTCATCTGTAAAGGAACAAAAAGAGTCAAACATCGATGAGATGTATGAACGATGGAATCAATGGGAGGATGAAGATTATGCATCCTCTACGGCCCTCTACAATGAAAAAGGTGAGTTGCTCAAAAAGTTCAAGGAGGATGAATCGTGACTGCCCCTCCTACAAAACTGCGCTTGGCGTTGGAGGATGCAAAAGAGAAATTGCGAGACTCAATCCATACGCACAGTTCCTCTGAATCAACACCTGTTCCACAAGCATCGCCAAAGCCAAAGCGAAAGGCACAATCCAAACTGAATACGCTATTAGGCAAGTCAGAAGTAGAAGACGGGCGTCTTTCCCTCTTCCAACGCGTCGGAGTTTCACAACGACCAACCTACGACCTCATCGCAGACCGCATCCTCGGCCCGTCAGTTGGCGAACCCGCTTCATTTCTCGACCACGATTCAACCTATGCGGACCATGTTGCAGAACGTTTGAAGAAACTGCGACGAAGTGGCCTCGGTGACAATGATTCTCACGGCCCATCGGGTGGGGAAGATGGAATGGTTGGGGTTGAAGAAGACGGCCGGCCGATTTGGTCTCATATTCTTGACGAACACCGCGGCCGTTCATCTGTCGTTCTGGAATCAGAACTTCTCCCAGTTGACCAAAACCATCCACTTCACGCCCGCAACGTGCTCGAGATTCGCGGAGATTGGCCAAAACCTATGCCTTGGTCGGACCGCTTGACGTTCCGACAGTGGTTCGTTACCGATGAAAACATGAGGGCCACACAAGCCTGTGAATCCATTGTTGACTCACCAGGCGGTCACCTCAACCCGCTGGTCGTCGTTTCAGAAGTGCATGCCGGTTGTTCTCATCTCCTCCATGCAACAGGGCAAGCCCTGCTCCGCCGTCAGGAAGGGGCAGTACTCTCTCTGAGTGCAGCAGACGCAGTCGGCCTCAATGGTCTTGAAAACGAATGGCAAGATGCACTTTCTGGAGCAACTGCACTTGTTATTGATGACGTACATGAATTTGGCCATGATGCTGAGTGGGCTCATCAACTTGGTATCCTCCTGGACCACGCCCTCAACCTTGGCGTCCAAATCGTTGCTGGAGGGCGAACTCATCCCGATGATTTCCCTCCATCACGCTTGAAAGAAGTCCTAAGGAATGCATCCGCAGTTCTTCTGACCGTTCCTTCCGTCGCCTCATTAATGGCCTACGGCTCGTGGCGTTGTGCTCAACGAAATCTCTTGTTAAACGACGTCCATCTTGCAAGGTTGGCCCGTCTTGAACCCTCAGGGTGGCGGGCTATGGAGGGCAGATTGGAACAGGTTTCTATCGCTTTAGATGCTGGAGAAGTTTTACTCAAGCACGATGATATCAATGATATCGTCAACGGGACACATCGCTCTATTGATTCCCAACGTCAAACGCTGGAAACTCAGCGTGTTGATGATTTAGCTGCGACGTTGGTGAGTGAAGCCATCGACCAAGTATATTCTACGGTGGAACCAGGTGGCATCGAACTCCATTCGGAACTTCAGCCATGGGGTGAAGATGATTACCAACCTCCTGAATGGGACGGCAAGGAGTTCATCTTGAAGGGAGACCGTGTCGTTGACCAAAGAGTCAGCGAGATCATGGAATCGATTACACCATCACAACCATCAGTCCTTGATGTTAATGAACGAGACCGGCATCTTATCACACGCAATGAACGAATCGGACACGGTGATGCTGGACGTGCAGCTGACATCTTGGTTGACTTAGATGTCGCAATCGATACACGGATGAACCGCTCAACCAAGGACACACTGGATTCTTCTTTTGAACTCAATCGCCTTGAAGAACAAATGGTACAATTAGCACAACGAGCGGTCGATGCTGATATTGAGGCATTGATCGATATTGCTGACGAATTACGAACACTAGAAGAACGGTTGGTTGAATTGGACCCGGAGCGAAAGCCTCTGCCTCCAATTGAATCCGATGTGCCGGTCAAGAACCGCAGAGTCGTCGGAAGAAAGTCATCATCGACCCAGGTCCAAACCGTAGAGGCATTGGATGATTATGAGCCAGATGGCGAATGGAATATTGATGGGATTGGAATCTCTGCTGAAGACCTTCTTGAAGACAGTTCTGAGCCAGATTACAACTTGGTTCATCTTGGCCGAATTTATCCAAAAAATATTCTCAAGGGTGAAGAAGAATGAGGCCACCATGGTGGATGAGTGGAGTCAATTTTTCTTGTCAAAGTGGTTGCGGCAAATGCTGTGACCAACCTGGTGGAATCGTATATCTCTCTATTGCCGACGCCGAGCGTATCTCTCAGCATTCTGGGTTATCAGTGGAGGAGTGGCTGGAGCGAGATGCTCGCAAAACATACGATGGCCGTTATGTTCTCAAAAGCCGGGAAGAAGATGGAATATGTATTCACCTCAATGAACATCAGCAGTGCTCCATCTACCAGGTACGTCCTCAACAATGCAAAGCTTTCCCGTGGTGGGGTGAAAATCTCATCAGCGACCGGTCGTGGAATCAAGTCAAGGAACAGTGCCCGGGGATTGATGCAGAGGATGCTGTCCTTGTTGAAGGAAACACGATACGTCTTCACATTTTTTCAGACCGTGAATCGACAAAGGGATTCAGAGAATGGCCGCCCGAGGCAAGACGGAATAAACGATAGGCTGCGGCGGTGTTGCCAGCAACACCGTTTTTCATAACGGTCCAAGAGAAGAGCCGCATTTATACGAGGGTCTCTTGTCGGTGCCTTTGAGGGAAGAGAATGTCAAACGAAGATGGCCTGTTCAACGTAACTGAAGAACACTTGAACACCGGTCTTCGTGGAATCCCTGTTGGTACCTGCCGCACATCGTTTGTCACACCCACTGAAGGCGTGCATTATTGCGGATACCCAATCAGCGAACTCGCTGGTTTTTCTCCAGAGGATGTTGTCTACCTTTTGTTTAACAAAGAGCTTCCAACGCCTGCTCAATCTGTTGCGTTTAAGGAACATCTTGCCGGTCGGGGCCACGTACCAGATAGTGTGGCTGCAGTGTTCCATACACTTCCAAAGGACGGCCACCCAATGGATTGGCTAAGTGTAGGAATCCAAACCCTTGGTATGCTTGATACTACAGGAGATTGGAAGGAAGATGCACTCAATCTCATCGCCCGTATGCCTCGTTTAATGGGGCTTTTATTCCGAATCCGAGAGGGCCGTGGAGCAGATATTCCCGAAGACGACCTTTCCGCATCAATGGTCAAGCGTTTTGCTCGCACATTGGATTTAGATGGCGTTGACCAAGACCAAATGGAACGGATTCTTTCGACCTACCTTGTACTGCACATGGACCACGGTGGCGGCAATCTATCCACCTTCGCTGGAAAAGCCATTGCCTCAGGTCACGCTACCGTATTTTCCTCAATTTCAGGTGCAATGAACGCCCTTTCGGGCCCACTTCATGGCCGTGCAAACCAATCGTGCCTCGAATTCGTTCTTAGAATTGGTACAAGTGACCCAGAGGAGGTTGAGGCCTTCGTACGTGGTGAACTTGAAGCCAAGCGCCCAGTGTTTGGTTTTGGTCATGCAGTGCTACGTGCTGAGGACCCGAGAGCCACGGTTCAATTCGCATTGGGTGAAGTGATGTGTCCAGATGATGAGAATTTCAAAATCATTCGCACACTCCGTGAAGTCGCCCCTAGAGTTCTCTCCGAGAATCCTAAGATTTCCAATCCAAATGCAAACGTTGACATCGCCAGCGGCGCTCTTCTCCACTATGTGGGATTCAAGGACCCAACCTACTATACTACCTTCTTTGGTTGGGCAAGAGTTGCTGGAATCGGGGCACAAATCATTGACGAGCGGACCGTGATGCGAGGCGGTAAGGGCACACCAATTTACCGACCAAAATACATTGCTGAGCAACAATCATTGCGTCACATCGAGTAACGTTAGTTCAACACTGGCCTGGAAGTTTTTCCAGATCCCCGATGACCAATAATCCTTGGAGCTGCCCACGGTGGAGTTGCTCCTTCAGATTTCATCATTAGTTCGTCAACGGATTCCTTCCAACTCCACTTGTTCTTCCATTCACTGATGAGCAAACGCCGTCGGGTTGAATCGCATTGTTCCCATGTAGGGGTCTCTTCTAATAATCGGGCATGGATTTCACGATGGTTTTCGTATGTTGCTTGTTTCAAAACAGACCATTGTGACTCATCTAATGGCTGGGTACCTGGTTGCTTCCATCGTAAATGACCTGACGGGAGCCAAAGTAGGTCGGGGTCTGCTTTGTCAGTAAGGGCAGTGAGTCCGGCCCGAAGGAGATCATGCTCAAGTAATGGACGGGTTGGCCAAACATATGTTGGCATCCCGTTTCGAACATGAGTTAGGCGCTTGAGTCCCTTTCCTTTGAGTGAAACATGCTTGCCGATAGGTAGGGAGCGAGTAGGGCCATCAAAGTATTCGATTGCGCATGGGAGCATGGAGCTGCCCTGGCGGAGATGGGTCTTCACCAGTTTTCCAAATGGGGTTGTTACGTAGGTTGGGAAGGCTTTGAGTCGCTGAAAGGTTCGGTTTCCATACGGCGGTATGTAAGGTATCAATGCAGCCCAAGGTCGCTTAGTTCCTGATTTTTTAGCCGATTGCGGCATGTGTCGATGAAAGGAATAGAACACCGTATTCTCCCGAGGGACTTCATGCTGGTCAAGAATTTCTTCAGCCATTTTCATGGCATCAGCAACGTGTTCAACGTGGTGACGACGCCCGAAATAACCGCCTCCTGAAGGGGCTTTGGGGTGCGGTCGTTTAATTTCAATACAGCCCATTTTCCCTTTGTCGGCCCAGTGGTTGCGAATTGTAGAGTCGTTCAATAGGTCTTCAAACCCCAAGAAACCAACTTCCGTTAACTCATCTAATGTCCACTCTTCTGCCCAAGTTGGGCGCCCTTCAAGTCGTTCCTTCGGCAGAGATACGTTCCGGTCATGATGTATCGCCAGTTGTCGGTCAGAAGTGATTCGAATATCAAATTCAATTCCATCAAAGGTTTTCATGCCGTGCTGAAGGCTCGGGAGGGTATTTTCTGGGGCTTGCTGCCATTGCTTGCTCCCCTCCATATCTACACCAGATGACCGACTCTCAACAATGTTTGCCCTTCGCATTGAAATTTTCCCAATCACGGTTTGGGATAGATGATGGGCGGGAACTCCTAAAGCGGGTATCTTTTCGCCTGTGGTATGGAGCCATACGATATCATGATGGGCATGATTTTCGTTCTGACTCCTATTATCTGTTGGTACTTCACACGCTCACAGAAAGAATTCAGAGTTCCTTGGCGAGAATGGGCGCATGAATTTCACGAGAAACGATACTATCTCCACGCCATGGGATACATTGTGATCATCCGTTGGAAATCAATCACTGACAAGTTGAATGAGCCGATGAAAATTAGAACAGGGCATTGGACAGATTGGGTTTACGGGCTTGAAGGTGAATTTACAAAGTGGGTCCAAGACTCGTTCAAAAACGATGTATTGACTGATTTCCTTAATTTTCATTATCTCTTTGTATATCTTTTCTTAATCTACGTCACAACAGTTTACTTTGCCTTTTCCGGCGACCGTGAAATGACAGATAAGGTCACCTTGAACTATCTCTTCATTTATGCCTTGGCGGTTCCTTATTACCTGTTCTTCAACGTTGAAGTGACGTCTTCTTGGATTCCTGGAATGGAAGCGCTTCTTTACCACGATGGATGGTATACCGCCTTCTATGCACTTCACGATCCTCTTGACAATGCGGTTCCGAGTCTCCATGTAGCCATTCCTTTTGGTATCTTGATGCTCAATTATCTACACGTCCGAGAACGTGGCGAGCGACTTAGAGATTGGCGCCATTGGAGATATCATCGATTTGTTTTGATAAACACCCTCCTGTTTGGGTTTACCATCCTGTACCTCGGAATCCATTGGGTTATTGACATCCCACTTGGAATTCTTATCGGAGGAATTGGGGCGTTGTTCATCCATCACTTGCAGCCTCGTATGCGCAACGATTACGGGCCAATGTTCAAGGGTGTCACACAGGACAAAGTCCGCCGCCATATTTTGGTTGAGGGTATTGTTGCACTAATTCTTCTAACCATGATCCTCATGGCAGTCAATGTTCAGGAAGAGAACCTAGATGAGAGAGTCTCTTATCAACTTGGACCGGATGACAGCACACTGGAAATCATTCAGAAGTTTTCTGCTGGAGAATATGTATTGAGCAACATAACCAATCTCAACCAAGTTGGCGACCTTGAGGTAGTGGTCATTATGGTTGAAGAAAGTGCACCAGCGATGGAATCAGGTTCCATTGATTGGGCCCACCTTTCTGAACTGGGAGAACACCATACCGTTGGACCTCAAACCACGCTTTCCCTCAACATCACCTCTCCGAAAATATTCCACTATGTTGGAATTCATTATGCCTATGATGAAGGAGATGATGCGATCATGGAAGTGCGTGTAATCAATGATTATGGTGACGATAAGCTTGGGCAAGCACTCCTTCTTAGCCTTCCATCACTTTGGATGACCGGGTTCGTTGTATATCGATTGTATCGATTGAAGAAGGAAGGAAGGAGTTTGATTGATTCCACGCCCTCATATGTGTGGGCCTCATCAACAGACCATAGCGAAGAGGCGTGAGATGCATGCAGGACGAGTCCATTGCAGTAACTGTGGACCGCTTGATGCAATCGCCTGGCGGAATCATGATTGATGATTTCCGCTCCTATCTTCAGCGTTCGTTCAAATTCTATGTTGTTCTCTTTGCAGTTGGCTTTTCAGCAGCCTTCCCATTCACGAAGCAAGTTATCTCATGGTTGATTGAACCTCAGCGCTTACCTGCTGATGTTTCCATCATCGTTGTGACTCCAGTAGAATTTCTGCTTTTGCAGTTGAGAATCGCAGGTGCTGTTGGTCTTGCCTTGGTCGTCTTCTTGGCACTCGTACACGGTGCGTGGAAAGGGAGCAAAAACGATGCTGTTCGTTCAAGGTTATCTGAACTTGACCTTCGTGTCCCACGGCCGGCTCCAGCCCTTGTCATTACCGCTCTCAGTAGCCTGATGTTGTTTTTCCTTGGTGTGTTCTATGCTTGGGAAGGACTAACTCCAATGTTATTGGAGTACTTGACAAACGATGCTCAACAAGCAGGTCTGTCCACAGAATGGAGGCTTTCGGGCTATGCCGGTTTTATCATCAATCTTGCTTTAGCTTCCGCCATAGGTTTCCAAGCACCCGTCCTGACTACCGTTGCCTTACGCATGGGCTTCGTGGACCGGAAAAGCCTCGTTATGTATCGAAGACACATCTGGTTCAGTGCGTTTGTGATGGGGGCATTGTTGTCTCCCCCTGACCCACTTTCGTTATTCCTCGTGGCCATGCCCGTTATCGTTTTCTTTGAACTCGCTCTTGCATTGGACCGAATCATGCGTGCTTGATTTGTTCAATCAAGGCCTCGAGCATAATCGGCATATGTCCCGGATGTTGTTGATAGCTTGTACCGTGGAAGTCGGAACCAACTGTTATTGCCAATCCTTGTGAGGTGGCTTCTTTCATAAGTTCGTACCTGTATTCATCACTGTGGCTTCGGTGCACGGCCTCAACGGCATTGATCTCATGATTCTTTAGAACTTCAATGAGGCGTTTTACGGGCACCCCGTAGTAGATAGGATGAGCGAGAGAAGTTACTCCACCTGCCTTTTGTACAGCATTCACAGCCTCTTGAACCGTAGGCTTTTCATGAGGCACAAATCCTGGATTTCCATCCCCGATCCACCGTTCAAACGCTTCTTGTTTATCTTCAACATAGCCGGCTTCAACCATAGCCGCCGCAAGATGTGGCCGCCCTACTGAACCTTCTGCTCGCGCCAAAACTCCTTCAACATCAACGGGCATTCCTAACGTTTCCAATCGGGCACACATGGCGCGCATACGTGGCTCTCTACCGTCTTGTTTTGGTGCTAACCATTCTAGGAAAGAGGCTACAGATTCATCGGTTTTACCTGGGACATGGTTCGGGAAGTAGGCCAAAAGATGCCATGATGCGGATGCACGCTCCCGTTCTCGCTTCGTCAGTTCCTCGTCCATGGGCGGATGAGCGGGAGTACAAGTGATCTCTACGCCAGGAATAAAGGTCATACCGTTTACTTTCGCCACCTGAGACGCCTCAACCCATCCCGAAGCAGTATCATGGTCAGTAAGGGCCCAAGTTTGAACCCCGTTGCCAGCCATGAGATGCCCGACATGCTCCACAGGATGCTCTCCATCACTATGTGTTGAGTGTGAATGGAGGTCGTAGGTTTCGGTCCACATGTATCGATTGTAGTGGCGAACCTCTTTCAATGATTCGTCCTTCAAAACAAATCATCGAGATTTGGAAGGTCCGGTGTGATTGGGGTAGACGGTGCCACTACCTTTGATGGGTCTCCAAACAAATCGTCCAGGTTCGGGAGTTCAGGCAGAGCCGGTGGTGCGACGGTTGCTTTCGGTAGGTCGGGAAGTTCCGGTAATGATGGTTCCATTGCTCCTTCGGTTGATAATTCTGGGAGTTCGGGCAATGATGGTTCGGTGGATGTAGTTGAACCGAACTCTGGGAGTTCGGGAAGACTTGGTGAGGTGGACTCCACATTCACTTCTTCTGGCTCGGTTTCCACTTGCGGGATCTGGGTTGTGATGTTTGGAGGTTCAGGTAGGGGGACATGGTTTACTCCTTCTGTCACGAACACTCGGTCGGGTTCGAGTCCTGGGATGGTTGTTGGATCGACCAAATCCGCTTCTCCCTGACCCGGCAAGGGGACGGGTTGAACAACAACTCGCTTCAAAACAGCTCCTGTTTCTTCACTGGTTGGAGCAGAATCACGCCGATGGTTGTCCTCTTTAGCAAATTCAGTAGTTTTTGCTTCCTGCTGAGCACGCATTCCGAATTCTCCGGTTGAAAGGGTAGAAATCGCCGAACGTACATCTTCATCATTGGTCTGTTGTTCTTGGCCAAGGATTGATGACAGAATATTTGCAGTCGTTTGATTGGAAGGTGCTGTAGTTGCGCTTTGATATGAAGTTCCACCCGACGCAATGGGTGTGCGAACATCGTCAAAATCTTCGAAAGCGCTTGACGCTTTAGCGCTTGAAGAGGTAAATTCAGGGATTGCATGTTCAGTATTAGCCCACTTGGCAAGTCCGACCAGGACCAGAGCAGTGAACAGCAGTGCGGCTTCTTCAACCCCCACCCCCGAACCGCCGATGAAATCCAGTTGTGAATTTAGAATGGCTGCTGCACCCAATACCAGTGCCATTAAAATGGACACTGCAGCGAGTTTAGGTGCGCGAGGGTCGTGGGCCACAATCACAGCAAAGCGTTCGGGGATATATTGATTGGCACGTTCATTACATTCGTAATTCCGCTGAACGAACGGTGTTCTCCATCAACATTGCAATCGTCATTGGCCCAACTCCGCCGGGTACGGGTGAAAGCCATGACGCAATGTCAGAAACATCTGGAGCAACATCGCCTGCCAGCCTCCAGCCACGTTCTCGTGTTGCATCGTCAACGCGATTGATTCCAACATCAACAACAACAGCACCCGGTTTAATCCAATGAGATTGGACCATTTCAGGACGCCCAACAGCAGCAACTACAATATCGGCATCCTTGCATTCTTCTTCGGGATTTTTCGTTCTCGAGTGAACAATGGTCACGGTGGAATCTGCTCCTTTGGCTGCAAGCAGCAGGGCTTGGGTCATGCCGACATTAAACGAGCGTCCGATGACAACAGCCTTTTTCCCTGAAAGTTCAATGTTGGCCCATTTGAGCATGCGCATGACTCCAGCAGGAGTGCAGGGAATCATACCATCCAGGCGACCCTGAACAATTCTTCCAAGATTTGAAGGGTGGAACCCATCGACGTCTTTACTCGGGTCGATTAAATCGGTGAGTGCTCCTTCATCCATGTGTGGGGGCAGGGGGGATTGGATCAAGATTCCATGCAAGTCTTCCCGCGAGTTCATCTCCAATATGTGCTCTCGAAGTGTTTCTTCTGATGTATCCTCAGGGAGTTCCAGGTGAGTTGAGCGAATACCCAAACGCTTGCACGTCCGAACTTTTGAATTAACGTAGACGTGGGATGCAGGGTCATTTCCAACAATAATCACCGCTAAATGCGGCTCAAGTCCGTGTACTTGAAGGGATTTTATCCTTCCATGAAGTTCTTGTTCCACAGCGGCAGCACATGCTTTTCCATCAAGACGCTGTGCGCTCATGGCCAATTCCACAGGGTTTTGGGTTTTGAGTGTTCGCTTACAGTGAGGCGTTCACAGGGGTGTGCGAATGCCCATTGCTCGGACAACACACCAGCCGGCTCTTGCTTCGTAAATGGCAAATGCTCCACCGAGAGTAAGACCTGCAACTCCGAGCCATCCGATTCCGAGGGTGACTGTGTCTGTGGCCAGCAACGCTGCGACCAGGAGGCCTGCGGTGATTGAACCGACTCCTCCGACAAAGCGTGCTACTTTTCCTCTCGCATCAATATTGCATTCCGGCATGATTACAAAGTGCTGAGTGGAGTATATCAAGGACTGTTTCCAAAAATCAAACGCTGATATGGAGCCAACGGAGGGACTCGAACCCCCGACCGTCTGATTACAAATCAGACGCACTACCAGACTGTGCTACGTTGGCTTCATCCGTTGCGTGTGGGCTCCCCTTGATGAATGAAGCGGATGGTCATTCAAGAAAAAGTGGGGTCAAGTCAAAGAACAATGGGGCCAACGGTGCGGCATGGATGATGCACCAGGTATGCAATTTTTGTCATCGCATGGCAAATCAAAAAGCGGCAACGATGTCATCTTCAGTTGGTTCGCTCGCTATCAAAATGCTGCTGCTGCAGGAGCGGATGCCGTTAACGGAACGGTAGGTGCGTTGCTAGAAGATGATGGGAGCCTCGCCATCAACACAGTTGTAGATTCAGCCTTGAGGGAAGCCCCTCCTGTGGAATTTGCCGCTTATGCTCCACTAAAGGGTCTCCCTAACTTTCTAGACCTTGCCCAAACCTTGGCATTGGGGGAACATCGCAGTACACTCGAAGGTCTTGGTGTGAATGGAATGGCTACGGCTAGCCCGGGAGGTTCTGGGGCCTTGTTCTTGGCGGCCTCTAACTTTGCCGAGCGTGGTGAAGCTGTGCTTCTCCGAGACAGGCACTGGGGTCCTTACTCAGGTTTTCTCAAAGGATCCAATCTCAACATAGCAACCTATCCACTTCTTCCGAAAGAAGAAATGGCCGAACATCCTAATTTTGATGCTGCCGGATTTCAGGACGCTCTAGAATCATTGGCAACCACACAATCAACAGTCATGACATGGTTGAACGACCCAGCCCACAATCCAACGGGATTATCACTTCCAAGCGAAAGCAGATACGCTCTTCTCAATCTCTTCATGGAGAGCGCAACGCGACATGAAAATGTAGGACACACATTGTTGATTGACGCAGCCTACCACCTCTATGCGGACGAACCTCATGGGTGGGCAGAAACCATTCTTGAGGCTCTGGAAAATGGACTTCCATGGCCAGAAAACCTTCTGATATGTTTTGCAGTTTCGCTTTCAAAATCTCACACCATCTATGGCCTCAGAACCGGTGCTCTTGTGTGCATTCATCCCGAGGAAGCAACGCTCGAAAAATTACGTGAAGTAATGGGAGTTACCGGTCGCCAAACATGGTCCGCCGCCCCGAGAGTTGCACAATATGTTCTCAGTGAAATGCACGGGTCTGAGGAAGGAGGTGCTTCTTGGAGTAACGAGCGTGACCGACTCGCATCTTTGCTGATTGAACGCAGAGATGCATTTGTCAAGGCATGTACGGAATTGGACGTTCCTGTTAACCCGACCCACGATGGTTTCTTTGCATGGTACGAATGTTCGGACCCGGTTGCTGTGGCAGAGGCATGCGCTGACATGCATGTCTATCTCGTTCCGCTTACTGGTGGAGTTCGGATTGGACTCTGTGCCATTCCACTAGAGCAAATACCAAAGGTCGCAGAAGCCCTCAAAGCAACTCAACAGTGATGTGATCTCATGACCCGACTCTCCCGTGAGAATTTTCTCATTACCGGTTTTGTTTGCATCGTTTTTGGTGCGTTTATGACGGTGGCGGGCCTTGGTTCGATGGCCGTGACGGTGGGATTGTTTGGGATTGTCTTTTTTTTGGTCGGGATGTCGCTAAGTCGTCAAGTGGGCATGTCGCCTGAGGCGGTGGCTGAATGGTCGCCCGATGGAGAAATGCTTCCTGATGCAGGGCGCGTAATGTACAGGGTTGATGTAACCCTTGACGAGCCGGTTCGTTCCTCAGTTTTATGCGGCCCTTGCGGTCATGTTGAACTGGTTGCTGGAGGCAAACCTTCCTCTTACACCTGCCCCTCTTGCAAGATGCTGCTTTGGGATGAGGAAGAATAAGTTCGTTACATTTGAGTTATTTCAAACGGTGATTTCAAGTCGGGTGTTCTGCTGGAAGATGCATGGATGCTCCTAATCTGTTGAATCCGGAGCGGCGAATGTTGCTCAAGATGCAACAAAACGAGCAGACTGTTTGGTCGCTTGATGAACTCTTGGTGGCATGTGATTGGACCGACCAAGCCGTAGCAGTTGGCGCAGGGCATGGCCTAGAAAATCATGGCTTTGTTTCTGTTGAAGAAAACGTGACTACGGAAATTCGACTGGACAGTGAAGGTGACAATGCCCTTGAGTTTGGACTTCTAGAACAACGGCTTTGGAATTGGATGACGGCTGTCAACGAACCTTCCATGCGAGCCTTACAAGCGGAATTCGAACGCCATGAAGCTGGACCAGGTGTAGGATTGCTCAAACAACTTGGTGTGAGCATAGATGGCGGGGTTTTGGTGGCCCAAGACTCCACTCACATTGAATCCGTCCTCAAACAACGTCAAGATTTTTTGAACGCTCTCCCGTGTGACATGAACGGCTTGGATGACGGGTTGCTACAGCATTTCCGTCAACGTAAGGGACTGATTGCTTCTTTTGAACAGACAATTCGCACATGGTCTATTACCGATTTAGGGAGGTCCGTTCAAGATGAATACCTGAACGAGACCGTTGTAATTTCTGAACTTACTCCTGAACTTCTCCAAACTGATGCTTGGAAAGATGCAGAATTTCGGGCATTTGATGTGACGCTTGAATCAGCAACACCTCGTCGAGGACGCAGTCATCCAATGCAAGCCCTCATTGAACGCATCCG